>ERZ869983.23-NODE-23-length-49763-cov-11.166002_pt1 | contig 49763 bp, 62 predicted proteins | sample MGYA00521106_ERZ869983 | MGnify/ENA primary metagenome ERZ869983 (study PRJEB32232, sample SAMN07284972) | human gut metagenome | biome: human-associated habitat; material: feces | host: Homo sapiens | place: Tanzania | collected 2014-04-05 ...
ATGGAATGACATACCCTTTTTTTGTATTAACTTAAAGTAAAAAGATTATTGAAGATATGACAAGCGAAGTTGTAATTGATGTCCAACAGAAAGACATCTCTATAGCACTCATGGAGGACAAGCAGCTGGTGGAATACCAGAACGAACCTCGTGAGGCATCGTTCTCTGTGGGCAACATCTACATCGCAAAGGTAAAAAAACTGATGCCGGGTCTTAACGCCTGCTTCGTGGATGTAGGTTATGAACGCGACGCCTTTCTTCATTATCTTGATCTAGGAAGTCATTTTAATTCCTACCAGAAGTACCTTAAACAAGTACAGAGCGACAGAAAGAAACTTTTCCCATTCTCTAAAGCCAGCAAAATGCCTGAATTGGAAAAGGACGGCAGCATACAGAATGTGCTCAAAGCAGGACAGGAAGTGCTGGTACAAATCGTAAAGGAACCAATCTCTACCAAGGGACCTCGACTCACAGGCGAAATCTCATTCGCGGGCCGATACCTGGTACTCATGCCATTCGGTGATAAAGTTTCTGTCTCGTCGAAAATTAAAAGCGGTGAAGAACGCTCCCGACTCAAACAACTCATTCACAGCATCAAACCAAAGAATTGCGGTATTATCGTCCGCACTGTGGCTGAGGGAAAGAAAGTCGCTGAGCTCGATGCTGAGCTGAAAGTCCTGGTGAAGCGATGGGAGGATGCTATCGCCAAGGTACAGAAGACCCAGCAGCGCCCGCAACTTGCATTCGAGGAGACCGGAAGAGCCGTTGCTCTCTTGCGTGACTTGTTTAACCCATCTTACGAGAACATCTACGTGAACAACGAAGATGTGATGAACGAGGTGAAGAACTATGTTTCTCTAATAGCCCCTGAAAAGGCGGGCATAGTTAAGCTCTACACCGGTAAGGTGCCTATCTTCGACAATTTCAGCATCACCAAGCAGATTAAAGCTGGCTTTGGTCGTGTTGTTAACTACAAGCACGGTGCTTATCTCATCATCGAGCACACCGAGGCCTTGCATGTTGTCGATGTAAACAGTGGTAACAGAACTCGTGAGAAAGGTCAGGAAGCAAATGCACTGGATGTAAACCTCGGCGCTGCCGATGAGTTGGCAAGACAATTGCGCCTCCGAGATATGGGAGGTATCATTGTTGTCGACTTCATCGACATGAACCTTGCCGAAGACCGACAGCTGCTCTATGAACGCATGTGCAAGAACATGCAGAAGGACCGTGCCAAGCACAACATCCTGCCATTGAGCAAGTTCGGACTGATGCAGATTACACGCCAGCGTGTACGTCCGGCTATGGATGTGAATGTAGATGAAACCTGCCCTACCTGTTTCGGTACGGGCAAGATCAAGTCTAGCATCCTCTTCACCGACCAGTTGGAAAGAAAAATCGACCGCCTAGTCAACAAGATCGGCGTCAAGAAATTCACTTTGTATGTGAATCCTTACGTGGCTGCCTTCATCAACAAGGGCTTCATTTCCCTGAAGCGCAGATGGCAGTTTAAGTATGGTTTCGGCTTCAATGTGATTCCTTCACAGAAACTGGCATTCCTCCAGTACGAATTCTACGACAAGGACAACCAGTATCTGGATATGCAGGAAGAACAGGAAACAAAGTAAGTTTTTAATTATCAGAAAAAAGCTCCATTCGCATCTGATTGCGAATGGAGCTTTTTTATTTTGGTTTTCTACACCTTATTATATATATATAGGGCATTTTAGTACTCTATCTCATTATTCACCATTTTCTCTGTATCCCAAGGTGCAGGAGCACCGCCGAGATAACGATGGAACCAGTCGAGGTGCGCATTGTAATAGAGCGGCATCGACTTCAGGTTGCTTGGCCAGTGACCATCATACTTCAAGACGATCAGTCGCGAAGGAATGTTCAGGGTCTGCAAGGCTGTAAAATACTGCAAACTCTGGGTATACGGTACACGATAGTCCAGCTCACCTGTCATCACGAGGGTTGGTGTTGAGAAGTTCTTGATGTATGAGGATGGTGACCACTTCTCGTAGAGATCGGAATTATAAGGCTGTCCCTCTAACTCAAAGTTAGGAAACCATACTTCCTCAGTACTGCCCCACATAGAGCGCAAGTCATATACGCCCATCATGGAAGCCAGACACTTGAATCGCTTGGTATGTCCCTGCAGCCAGTTCATCATGTAACCGCCATACGACCATCCCATCGCTCCCATCCTCGTGGAGTCAACATATTCCAGGGTTGCCAATTTATCGGTAACCTTCATTACATCCTCGAATACCTTTCCGCCCCAGTCACCAGAAATGGCACGGGTAAAGGCCTGACCATATCCCGTAGAACCGTGAGGATTAGGATAAGCCACCACATAACCGGCAGCAGGATAAACCTGCCAGTCGCCACGGAAGGAATTCATCCACTGCATCTGTGGTCCGCCATGCACATTGATGATAAGCGGATATTTCTTGCTGGCATCAAAGTTGTGTGGCTTCACGATGAATACCTGTACCTTGTCGCCACCAGCACCCTCTACCCAGATACTCTCAGATGGACGGATATCCACCTCATCCTCCAACTGCTGGTTGAGGAAGGTAATCTGCTGTTCCTTGCCGCTTGCTACAGGAGTTCCATTCCACTTTTTCATCTGCTGGCGATAGAGAGCCGATGGCTTGCCTGTCGTGCTATAGGTATAATATACCATACCCTTATTGTCGAAATCAAACTCCGAGATAGCCTTGCCCGTCAATACCGGCGAAATGGTCTTTCTGGCAATATCGAGCTTATAGAGCGGCTGAGCGCCCTGTACCTGACCGAGGAAGAAGATACTCTTGCTGTCGGGAGCCCATTTGTAATCATCTACCCAGTTGTCAAACTTCTCTGTCAGGATGGTAGACTTCTTTGCAGCCCGGTCGTAGATAGCAAGACGGAAGCGATCAGACTCATAACCAGGCACTTGCTGCAAGCGGTAAGCGATATACTTGCCGTCAGGCGAATAGGCTGGAGTACCATCCCAAGCCTTGTTCTCCTTCGTGATGCAGACCGGCTCTCCCCCATTCACAGATACCGTCCACAGGTCGGCATTGGTGCTAGCCTCCTGATGCTCATCATGATTGGATACGAAACAGATCTCCTTGCTGTCAGGAGAGAATTGATAGGTGATTCCACCCCCAACCACGAATATCAGCGAATAATTGCCCGGAGTCAGATCCTTGTAAGTCTTCGTCTGTGTATCGAAAAGGATAAGGTGATTGCATCTGCCATCATTATAGCTCGTCCAATGACGGTAGAGCAACTTGTCGGCGATATGCGCCTGTACAGGTCCCTGCTCCTTTTTCTCCATCCGGGCCTTGTTAGCCTTGGCATCAGCTCCCAGGTCGGGATATACTTCTGCGGTAAAGGCAATGTATCGCTCATCCGGAGAGATGACAGGGCTACCGATACCCAACTCATAATCAGTTACCTGTTCCGTCTCGCAGGTAGTCAGATTCATGCGAAAGATTTGAGCCGTCCCTTTCTCATAATTAGTAAAGAAGATACTCTTTCCATCCTTGCTCCACACGGCAGAACTGCTCTTTCCATCCTCGGTAAGAGCCTTGGTGTGAGAGCCATCCGCATTCATGATGTAGATGTCGGAGCCAGACTTCTGGTTCTTCAGGTCAGAAGAACTGGCGGTATAGCAAACCGTCTTACCATCAGGCGAAAGGCTCACCGAAGATACGCCCTTCACCCTGTACAAATCCTCGATGGTAAACGCTCTTTTCTGAGCGTTTGCCGAAAGCAGCGCCATCACGAGTGCTGCCGAAAACATCAATCTCTTGTTCATATAACCTATTAATATTTATATTTACAATGCAAAAATAGCAATTATTTTTGGATTTCCTGCAACCTTTTCACTACTTTTATCGTCTAAGCTATAAATAACATTGATAATAACATAAAAAAGAAAGGAAAAGATTATGATTTTAAGTACAACTTTACTGGTTTTCCCAGCATTTAAAGGGGTTCTCTAATGCTGGTATAACTTGAAAATGCCACAATCATGCACCACGTTGCACCATTGCGGCTCTTAACGCTGAAAATAAACTGAATAAATACTGCACGGAAATATGGCAACACTGAGATTATATTTAGATACCAGGGTAAAAAGGCAGGATGGTATGTTCTCCATCCGGCTTGCTGTCAATCATCATGGCGGCACAGCCTTCATATCCCTCAATCAATACTGCAAGAAAGATGAATGGGATAAAAGGGCTTGCAAGGTGCGCAAGCGTCCGGATCGTGATGCTATCAACGACTTTCTTCTTGACCGTCTGAACTTCTACAACAGAATGATGATGAAGGCGCAATGCAGGGAAACTTACCGTGGCGATATTACGGCTAGGGAACTCCGTGACTTAATCATGCTTGAAGCTGAGCCTGCGAGGGAAAAGGTCGCCCTGCTCCGTGATGGCTTCATTGCCTACGAGGGGAGAAACCTAAAAGAGAACACGATAAACAGATATAAATATACTTGGGCAAAGATTGAAGCTTTCCTTGGGAAGGAAAAAGCGGCTCTTCTTACATACGATGAGATTAACCGGTCTTGGCTTGAAGATTTCGATGCGTTCATGGCAAAGGAAGGCTTGTCTAGGAATACAAGAGCCAGCAGGATGCTCTGTGTCGCTGCTGTCTTCAACTTGGCGATTGATAATGAGCAGACGAAAAACTACCCTTTCCGCAGGTACAGCCTCCGGCTTGAGACAACGAAAAAGCGAGATTTGTCCGTTGAGGAAATCCGCTCTATCTTTGAAGCTGGTGGTGATGAGCTGGTCGACATGTTCTTGCTGATGTTCCTGCTGATTGGTATCAATGTGAGTGACTTGTTCGCCTTGACAAATGAGAATATCGTCCGTGGTAGACTGGAATACGACCGAGCGAAGACTGGTAGGCATTACTCTATCCTTCTTCATCCCGAAGCTCTCCGAATCATTGAGAAGTACAAAGGGGAAAAGAAGCTGCTTCGTTTCTCGGAGCATTTCAGGAACGTTGATGTTGCAACGGTCATGATTAATAAGAAACTCGCAAAGGTGCGCCCAGGGCTTACTACGTACTACGCTCGCCATACTTGGGCATCAATAGCCTTCAACCTTGGAATACCAAAGGACGTAATATCGCTTGCGCTGGGTCACTCGTTCGGTGTCCGGGTAACTGATACCTACATCAATGCAGACCTATCGAGAGTAGATGAAGCAAACCGCAGGGTTATTGATTACGTGCTGTACGACAAAAAATAGCCTTATTTCTTGCGAATTTGCCGCAGAAACGGCTCAAATTGTTTTCGGGGATAGTTTTACGTGCTTACCACGTAAGCGGCACAGAACGCAAAATTCGGGGTAAATCGGGAAAAGAGCATAAAAATACCCCAGCGGTAAAAAAGTCGAGCCGCTGGGGTAATAAGTGGGGACCACTTTAAACATTCAGTGATGCAAAGGTACGCTTTTCCTTCGAAACCACCAAATTATTTTCCAAAAAATTTCTTTCTCAGCAAATCATTGATAAATCGTGACTTGTTGGGCAATGCGTTGAGGAAAGGCAGCAGGTCGTTGTCTATCTGTATGCCAACTAGCTTGACCGTTGCGCCAGCACCCTTCTTCGTTCTCTTGATGTTCCTTCTATTCTCCATATCCGTGATTCTTTACTGGTTCTCCATTTACTCGCAAAAGGTTGCGCTGCTCGATCCTGCACTTCTTCGAGTACTTGCGTGGAGTGCCATCCTTCTTGCAGGTCTTGCCTTTATATACCAGGCAAGGCAATGAGTTGTATTCGTAGCCTCTATGTGAAATAATCCAATCTTCAACCCTTATCGTATCGCAGTTGTCGCTGATATAATCGCCAACCTTAACTGGGCTGTGCTCCGTGGCAAATTTCCTTGCCAGCATTACTCTTTCCTTCTCTGCCTTTACCCTGATTTCGTGCAGGGCTTTTCTGTACTCTTGTTCTGTCATTGTCTTCTGTCCTTTTTTAATTGTCTGTCCAACTTCGTTTTCATTCGGTTCATCTTGTGCTCAAGCTTGCCAATCTGCTTGTACGATAACCACTCCGGCTTAATGTTCAACGCAAGCCAATACTGGCGCATTTCCTTGCAGTGTCCAGCGATACTCGGGAAATAGAGGTGTCGCATGTATGGGTTGCGAAGGAAGTACTCGCAATCGGATAATAGACGACCAAGCATCATGTATTTATGCTTTTGCCCTTCTCCAAGACTGACAAGCCTTCCGTTGTCCCCGATCCACAGCATTGCGCCCTCTCCCTTCCATTCGAAATCGAAAGCCTTGCTTACCGGATAATAATAGCCATCGAGCACCGTGCCTTCCTTAAGGTCTCGCCCAATCTCTCGCAGGCAGGTTCTTCCCCAGCTGGTCGTTACCTCGACCACTGCTTGTGCTGGTATCTTGTCGTATTCCTTCATATCTTCATTATTTTTTCGTGAACGTAATAGTAGTTATATTGCCGTCCTTAAAATGCTTTTCGTATCTCTTGGTTGCTTTATCATACAAGTATCCTCTCTTTATAAGATACTTCTTTCTATCTCTAAGCATCTGACTACCTTCAACGTATAAATAAGTACCAAAAACCTTAGTTGAACCATCAACCGCCTTGGTAAATGTCATAGTTTCTAAAATTTCCATATCTTGTTTCTTTGCGCTGGGGATTGCTCCCCAGCTGGTTATTATCTAATTTTCGTTATATTTTCATTATTTACTCTGTTCGAAAACCCAATATTTTACGAATTGCGTGCCCTTATTTTTCTCTTTAGCAAGCTTGTTTGCACTTTCGTAATCATCAAATTACGCATAAACACTTGGCGTCATTACTGAGTTGATGTACTCTCGAATCACTAAAAACTTCTTCATAATCGTAAAATGTTTTATTGTTAATAACTTGCGTTGCACGTTCTTGGGCATAACCCCAACTTGCACGTATAATAGTCGTAATCTTGTGAAACTGGGGAAAAGTGGTACACATGGTAGCCACATTCTCCGCATTGCTGTTCTTGTGATATTGTAATCATATTAATTAAAAATCACACTCGTAAGAGTATTGTCTCTTTAGCTTCTCCAAAGCGTTAGATGTAACGAAGTAAACATTATCAGAACACTCGCCCTTCTTGATGCTTCTGTTCTCCTTTAGGCTCACTGGGTGGTTGAAACGTATCTCCCAACGGTTGCCAACACCTAATATCAAGAAGTCCACTTCACGCTTGCGCTTGTCTAGTTCGGTCTCCTTGTACTCGCCACGCTTGATGAACTTGTCTTCATCCTTAAAGTAGCCTACCGTCTTCATTCCGTTGATTGCTATTTCCATAACTCATCCCTCCTTTCTTACTTTGCGTATAATGTTATAACCAATCCTCTTCTGAGTGCGCAGCGGCAAGCGTCCAGACCTGCCTTCAATGCTCGCTTGATGAACTTGTTGAAAAGTTCCGCTCCGATGAGCTTCAAGATTCCGCTCACTCCTACGAGGGTGTTTATCTTCTTACCGTTCTCATCGTGTCCGAAGACCTTGATACGAAAGTTTGAGTTGATAAACTTTGTTGTAAATTCTAAAACGTTTGAATTTGACTTTTTCATTTTTAATTGGCTTGACCGTGTTGCCTAGGGCTTAGTTACTGAATGTTTATTGTGCTTATCTCCTAAACACAATGCAAAGATATTAATATTTTTCGGTTCTACCAAAACTTTTCCCGAAAGATATTAATATTTTAACTTTTATTGGCTGTTTATGTCGTAAGCATTGCTGTTTTTAGCTGATTTCGGCTATTTTCGGTACGCTTTCGGCTATTTTCGGTACGCTTTCGGCTATTTTCGGTACGCTTTCGGCTATTTTCGGTACGCTTTCCACGCCCTATATAATAACCTGCACGCATTAGCTAGAATGAATATAATCTAACTCTCATATCCCCTACCCCTTTTCTCTCAATGAAAAGTGTTCTTCGCACAAAAATGGGCAGGAAAACGCTCTCCTGCGCTCCCTGCCCTTTACGATTAATGATATTATGATTGAACCTATTGAACCCTCTTCTTGATGCGCTCCTTTATCCAGCAAGCCGCAAAGATTGCCAGGAATAGTAATACGCAATCGCCAGCGAATAATCTTATCTTGTGCCATGTGCTCGCTGGCTTTTCTACCTCCTTGGTCTTGTATCGGTTCACGTAATACTTGACCTTTACGGTATCGGTTACAAATGTGTAGATGTCGCCCACGATGGTGTCCGTCTTGGTCGTTGTCTTCCACCTGGTGGTCGTAAGGTTGTGCCACCGCTCCTTGATTACGGTGTCGCCCTTGATATACACAAGGACGCTGTCCTGCTTGAATACGCTGTCGTGCTGCCGGGTGTCCTGCCAGTGGATCTGTCGCTGGTTCACGCTGTCATGTCTTGTGCTGGTGTGTGCACTATCGCGATAAATCGTGCTATTTGCGGCTGATTTAGCGCAGGAACAGCCCAAAATCAAAAGTGGGGTAATTATAAGGACAGCGAGAAATAACGCCACAGAACGCAAATTTCGCCCTTTTCTTGAATTTTTCATACTCTATAAACGTTAGATTGATGTGTTTATTGTGTAAGCATCTTAATTTCCAGGGATTCCTTGGCTCGCTTCAAATACTTCTCGCAAGCTGCCAGTCCGTTGTACCCTCCGTTTATCTTCCTGCGGATAGCCTTCAAGTTGTCTTGGTCTGCCAACTCGTTGCAGCCGAAAGTGTCGAATACCCACATCGAGGATTTCGTTGCTCCCAGAGAACGCTCCAGGAGTTCGGGACTGCCCACAACATCGAAGCCGCAATAATTGGCATATTTCCGGTAGTTGGCTCGCCCGGTAATCTGTATCAATCCCCTGCCCTTGTACTTCACGCCATCGCCCTGCTGGGTGTTGCCTAGGTCTTTCCTGCCCTCGTAGGCTCTGCCGCTTGCCAGTTCCTTGGTGTATCTCAACTCTCCGCTTTCATGGGCAATCTGTGCGAGATAGTGCGCCATCCTTAGTGGGGTATTGATGTGGAAATGCTCTGCCCATCCGTTGATGATTGGAAGGTAGGTGTCTGCCCTGCTGCCTGCATTCGGCATTACCTTTATAAGTTGCGCTCTAGTTATCCTCATTATCTCCTCCTTTCTTCCGCTCTTCCTTCATTATCTCGACAACCGCCTTCGCAATCTCGTCCTTATTCTCGAGGATTACCTGCATCGTGCGGTCTTGCTTGCGTATCTCTGCCTTCTCGTATGCCTTCTCCCGGATGCTCTTAAACTCGCACAAAAGCAGATACACCGTCCAGGCGATGGCGAACAGAGGGAAGGGAGAGATAATGCACGTAGCCACGTCCATAAGCGAAGCAATACCGAATGTCGGGAAATACTTCTTCGCCTTGTCGCACGTCTTCTTTAGTCCAGTTGACGTTCTTGCAATATGCAGTTCCTTCGCCTTCTGTATGCCTGCTATCAGGTCAATTGTCATCGCTATCAGAATTGTAGCGAAACAGATAAAAATTACTAGGGCGCACAAATAAAGGTGGTGCACCTGAAAATCGTGAAATACTTCGCTCATATCAATTTATTTTTTCGGTTATTCCAATTTCTCCCAGTCGATGGTTACACCCTTCCCGATGATGTCTGCCGTCCACCTGCAGAATGCCATACCCTCGTATCCGTCTGGATCACTGGCTACGGCAATAGCATACTGTACGCAGTCGCTCTCGGTCTTGATTACCTTCGGGTAGAAGTCCGCATAAGCCATGTTAGCCAAATAGAGAATATCCCCGAGGGTCGTGCCCTTGGAGATTATCTCGTTGTTAGTTGCCAGGCGGATTTCGTCAACCGTCCATCGGTGGCTCGTTCCATCTACGTTCTCCATCTGCTCGCTTGCCTTGATTGCTAGCTGTTTCGTGAAGTGGTAGCCGTGCTTGGCAACGTATGCCACGTACCCACTGGCTCCCATGAGTGCCTTTGCTGCCTTCTCGTATGGTAAACCGTGGATGATGTCGTTCTCTTGGTGCTGGTGTCGCTCTTCCTCGCTATCGCAAGAATGGCGCATAACGATTATTTTCTTCATTGTGCGCCCTCCTATCCTAGTTTGTCGAGTAACTGTTTAACCATGCCACGAATGCCGCTTATATCGCCCTCAAGTGCCTTGAAACGCTTTTCGGTTTCCTGCTTCTCCTTGATTGCCGGGTTCAAAGCTGCAAGCAATTCCTCGCCCTTGGCTTTCCGCTCCTTGCTTGGCTCGTATGCCTTGATTATCTCATCGGCTTCATTTACCAATTTCCCGACTTCGGGCAAAAGGTCTGCCTTGTCGGTTGCCAGTACGATTTCGCCTGCAAAGGTTACTCCCAGGTGTTCGGGGATAGTGTAGATTGTCTGCTTTCCCTCCACCTCGATTGTTACGTCTCGCATTGGCTGTCCGCTGCTGGAAATGGTTGCGATGCCAGTGTTGATGTGAGGCTGGTTGTCTACGACCTTGCCTTCCTTAACTTCCACCGTCTGCTTGTCTAGCAGATAGACCGGGTGATTTCTCTGTATATTCTTAAATTCCATAATGCGCTCTTTTTAAATAATTCGATAATAGACAAAAAGGGGTCTCACTGATAACACAGCGAGTTGCCCCTTCATAGTTTTTGTTTGGACCGCCTACGCTCCAGTGGTGGTTGTCGTGGTGGTCTTCAGCTGCTGGATAATGAAACCAGTCTGTTCTCTGCGCTTGCTGTCCTCCAGCTGGATGCGAAGGTCTTGCTCCCAGTGGTTGTTCAGAACATCAACGATGCGCTGGGTGTTCTCCTTGCCCGAGGTCTTCAAGTCGCAAACTACCGTCTGGATGAGGTTGCCGAGGTTACTGAAACCTCGCTCCAGCCCAGTATTGGTGTAGCAGAACCCCTGCTGCATTGCGTTGATGATGTCCTTCTGCCCCAGCTGGTTCTCGTAGCCCATACGGTTGATGTTCTGCTGGGTTGTGCAGCAACAGTCCTTCAACTGCTGGATGATGTTGAGGTTTCCGAGGTTCGCTGCGTTGATTACTCGCTCTGCGCTGAAACCAACCTTGCCGCCTACATCCTGGATTGCTGCCTGAATGCCGCAAACAGAAGACTGCAATGCGTTGAAGTCGCAGTTCAAATTAGCCGCCAGAGTCTTCAAGTCTTGGTTGTTGCCCTGGATTGCGCCCATCAACAAGTCGCTGTTGTGGTTGTCGCTCATCTGATTGCGAAGGCTGTCAATCTGAGACTGGATTTCGGCTCTCTGAACGTTTCCGTTCTGTCCGTTCCAGCCATCACCATACATGAATCGGAACATTCCCAACATCATCATGTAGGCGAATGGGTTGTTCCAACCTCCACCCATACCACCGTTCATCGCTGCCAGCATCGTTGCTGGATCATTGTCTCTACCTCTAGCGAGCAAAGCTGCTGCTAGGTTGTCATTGCCACCGTCCCCAGTGCAATAAACTTTTTCGATTGTGTCTGCCATAAAATTTTGAGTTAATTATGTCGTGGAAGCCAAATATTGGAATCCGCTGCAAAGTTACTCTGATTTTTGGCTCACTCCAAAAAGTTAGTGCAGGGGTATTTATCGAATTATTGTCAAAGAACGCTTTTGGTTATTTTCTTTTTGTTTCTTGATTAAACACAAATCGGCTCAACGTCCTTGTTTAGAAGGGTCGCTTGTGCCGTGGCAAGTCGATAAACTCGAGACGTACTGATATAGGTGTAAGCCATCTTGCTCAGATGTCTCACTGCTGAAACGGTGCGGTTTAATACGGTCGCAATGGTCGTAATGCTGAATCCTGCGTGTATCATCTGCTCAACGACCATACATCGTGCCATAACGAGGTTTTCTGCTCTCGACTTGCCGAGAACGTCTTCTCTCGTAATACTCAACTCTCCGTTCTGAAGTTCAATAGCGCAACACTTGATTACGTTGTCTATAACTCGCCATAGTTCTTTCTCCTTGTCATTCATAATAAAATGTTTTAATCGTTCCCCAACATCGAATCAATCATTCTGTCAATGGCTTCATCGGTCATACCCTTCTTGATATAAGAGCCTGCACCGAGAGACTTCATCAACATGCCTATCCAAGGGTTGTCACTCTCCAAAGTGGATTGTACCTGCTCCTTGTATGCTTCGTGTAGCTCGCCCGATTCCTTGAAAGTCACAAGAACCGTGCGCAAGGCTTTTGTCGCATAGTTATCCATCAGCAATGGATTGTCCCTTGCCGATGATAGTTTGGTAAGAAGCACTGCCAGTGCTTCATTTAATTGTTTCTTTTTCATATTGTCTCATTTTTAAATTTCCAAAATCAGCGACTTAGAGTTCTTTAAATGCCTAATAAATCATTTAAATGTTTCAAATTTGATGCCGTATAGGATGTCAATTCATTATACATCACCTTGGCTTTTGCCAAATATCCAATTCTATTAAAATGCCAATAACTTATACTAGTCATTTCTATATTGTCATATCCATGATAATTGATATTATCAAGATTATCATATTTATTATTACGCAAATCAATAATTGGTAATGTATACAAATCTGAAAGCTTCTGTATAACTTCAACTCTTTCCTTATTGAATTGCGTTGATATAACTAATATGATTTGAATGTTAGTATTTTGAGACTTTATACCTTCAATTATCTTTTTATATGAATTAGCATTTGAACCTTCTGTGTCTATCTCGCTTAATTTTAGCCCTTCATTATAGCCAAGTTCTATAATAGCTAAATCATATTTAGTAAAGTCATAATTTGTAAATTTTCTATTATACCAAGCTCTAGCAGAAATACCAGAAAATCCTGCATTTTCAATCTCACAATTAATCATTTTAGCTAATTGTGTTGGATAAGAATACTTTCTGACTATTGTGCCGTTTACAGCTGACCTTGGATAATCATAAATAGCTCCGTCTGTTGTAGAATCTCCAATACATATTATATTATCGAATAACTTGCAAAAATTGAATCTGTTATTATATTCTAATGAATTATGAATAGACAAAATGCTGCTATATTGAGATAATAACCCACTTGTTATAATTCCTTCTTCGTTATGTAATAAAATTAAAGTTCCGTCTTCATATGCATTTAAATCCGAATAATTTACAACCTCAATATTTTCTGTGTTATTATTATAAATAAGGCTTTTAGTATTCTGAATATTAAATGAGTTGTTACTACCTTTTATTTTTATAACTTTAAAATCGCCCTTAGCTCCAAAAATAGTATAAGATGTTCTTCTAAAAATAACATCTATAGACTTATCTTCCTTTACTGCAATAGTCACAGAACTTGAATTTAAAGGCTTCATTATCATTCCTGCAAAATTATAATTAGCATTTAACAATGATAAGCGTTGCGCCATTTTTCCTGTTATTCCGCTGATGCTTTTAACTTTAATTGGATATTCTTTACTCTTTGATGACGCATATATATATGCGTCATCTAAAACTGTGATATTATACTCGATATATCCATCATTTCCACCTAAAATTTGTAAGATATTATCATTTTTATCAGTGATTATTATCCTACGATTACCACTTGGGTAGGCTTTCACAACATAAACGCCTGCTGTTATGCTGATTTTTACATAAACTGATGTTGTCGATGACATGTCTAAATATGGCTTGTCATTAGCCACTCTATAAAATCCCCCAATTTCATTTTCTACATTTATAATATTGACATCTGTTAAAGTCAATAAGTCGCTGAGTTTAGAATCATGCTGCTCTGCAATATCCGCAAGACCAGCGAGAGCACCGCCTACCCTCTCGGCTGTGTTCTCGCCCACCTGCGTAGCGTTCTTGACCGCTGCCGCCTGCTGTTTAAATTCGTTTATTGTTGCCATATATTAATCTCCTATTGCGTGAATGTGTGCCCTCGTTCCTCTCTGTGGCTTCACTTCCCCTTTCGGGGTGAAGTGCTTGAGGTATTCAAGGGCATCTGATAAATATCTTTCTGCCATATCCAAAATATCATTGTACTGCTTGTTGCTCGAAATATCTTGAACATGGTCTGAATAATCGTCTCTGTGGCGCATTCCACCTGCTCGGCTTACAATTGTGCCATCAGCACGAAAAAGTCTCGCATACGTGAAATAAGCGAGTGCCTTGCGTATTCCGCTGGTGTACTTCTGCACCTTGTTTTCTTCTTGGCTGCAATCGCCCTCCTTCTTGATGGTGTATTCGCCACCGTCCAGGAAAGTTGCAGGCTGGAAATCGGGCAATACAGAATCGCCCCACTCTCCCTGCTCGGTCGCTGCCTTGAAACGCTCCCACCCGATAGCCGGTATGATGTTCGCATCTTCGCATTCACGAATGTATGCGTTCACTTCATCCTCATCTAGGTGTGTGCTGGTCGGTCGTGTCAGTTCCCGGAACTGTTCAACCGTTATAAGTTGCTTTCTTGTCTGTCCTCCCATAGGCTCAATCAATTAATCTATCGTGTTGTTCCCTGCCTCGCTGCTGATATACTTCAACGGCTGTAGCTTTGGGTCTAGGTTCTGAATGGCTGGGTCGTGCCAGCTATTGAAAATCTTCTTGAAGGCTCGCTCGATGAATCGCTGCTCGGTTGTCACCTCTCCGGCATAGTATTCGTAAGCATCCTGCATCACTTGTCCGCTGAATCCCAGCTTGCCAATACGGATGGAGTAGAAGAGTTCTTGATGGAACTGGGCGTAGATGCGTTCGATAACGCTGCTGTCGGTCACGGAAAACTCCTTGTCGAAGTTCTTCGTAGGGAAGGCAACAACCTTCGGTTCGTCTTCCTCGTTCTCTACCTCGACAGCAAGAATCTTCGCTGTGTTCTCGTCCCCTTGGAACTGCAGAAGGTCTTCATCGGAAATCATCTGTCCGCTCTCCACCTCTTCGCCTTTCTCGTTGAACTTCGGCACACCCTTCTTTGTTACGAGCATACATGATACGAGGAAGTTATTACGGACGTTTCGCATCTTCACGTTCCCCAGTCCCTCATCGGTCGATATCTCTGTAATGGCAGAATCGTAGCTGGCTGTCGGATAGATAAACTTACCGTCAAGGCTCTGCCACAGAATCTGTCCCTTGTAGCTGTCGATGCCGCCAGCGTTCTCAATCTGTTCAAGAACGATGTCGGGGTCTGGGTTGAAGACGTTGATGCGCTCAATGGTCTTCTCGTTAACCATCAACCGCTTTCCGTTCCTCGTTTTCTTCTGTTCCCAGTCGGGATGCAGCAAGACGTGCGCCACGCTCCCCTTGTCGTCCGTCTCTTCCAGTCGGCAATTCTCAAAGGGTACGTGGCTCACGCTCGACACCTGCCCGAGAACGTTATAATTGACGTGAAGGGCAAAGCCTCCGAAGCGTGCGAGGTCTTGCGCTACGTTCCGTAGTAAATCGTCTGCCGTGTCTCCTTGGTGGTTCATCGCCAATGCTGCGATAATATCGCTATCGAAGCCGTAGCCCTCAATGAATCGGGCGTATCGGTTCAAGCAGAGCATTGCCGTTCCGCTGGCTTCCGTGATGCGTGCGAGGTTCTGCGGATATAGGTTATCATATCCGTAGGCTTGCATCTTGAATCGGCTAACGTAGCCAACATCAATCCTTCGCTTTGGCTTTTTAACTGTCTTTACGTTCATCTTGCTTGTGTCGTTTTACTTGTTGTTTTGTTACTCTTCCTTGCCTGCTTTTTCGGCTTGGTCGATGTCTTTCTTCTTGTCGCTGCCTGCTGCTTTTTCGGCAGGATCTTTCCCGGTGGTATCATCTGCACCGCTGTCGCTGCCTGCTGGCGGCTGCTTGTTCTCGATGAGTTCCTCGCTGGGTATCTTCTGAAAGTAACTCTCCATGTGTGGGTACTTCGTCAGATATTCGTGCGCAACCTTGTCGGTCAGGTTCTCATTCGTGAAAATCTTACCATGGTAGAAATCCGGGCAGGAAATGATAAAACCTGCCTTCATTGCGTAATTACATGTTTTTGGCATTGCCTTTTCTTTTTTGAGTTTTAGATATATTTCTATCAGAGCATCGTGGTAACACTGCTGGCAGGTCGTTGGCACGAACCGCTTTCGTGTTACCTCGTTATAGAGAGTTTCGATTACTGCCTTGTCGGTTGAATCGAAGGGACTGTCAAAACGTGCCTTCAACTCCCCAACCTTGGCTGTCGCTTCCTCGTAGGTCATAGCTTAACCTCCTACGGCTGTTTTAAGGCTGTCGTACTTGGCTGCCGTGGTCTCGGTGTCGGTGTCAAAGAAGAAATATGCTGCCTTTGGCACACTCTCCTCTTCCAACGTGATAAGCCAGCCGCCCTCGGTATCGTCTGAGTACTTGTCGTTCTCGCCTGCGCTTGCCTTAAGTGCCTGCGCATATCCGAATACCTGGTACTCTGCCGTTCCGTCCGCTCCCTTCGATAGGTTGCGCAGGATGATAACGAACTTACCGTTCGCCAGTCCGTCAATGATATTGGCGCAAACATCTGGTGTGTTAGCCAACACAACGACTGCTACGGTGTTCTTCCAGCTGTTGCGGTACGTACCAACGGAAAGCTCGGTCTTGGTTCCAGTGAATGGCTTGCTGCCTTCCTGCCGGATGGCGTATGCCTTCTTGCCAGTCTTCAAGACCAATGTCTTAATTGTATTGCCATCGACAACGGACTTGGTGAAGTCAATGTCGTCTCGGTTGATGATAAGTCCATCGCCCTCCAATCCCTTTGTTACTTGGTCTTCGCAAGGGATGATGATGTCCTGGGCGATAAGGCTCTCGCAAGTTGTTGCCATATTGATTTCGTTTTAAATTGTTATATCCCCAACACCGTTTTGTGGGTGTTGAGGATTTTGTCGAATAACTTAATACTAAAAAAAGATTTGGAGCGATTAGTAAGCTGCATGGATCATGTTCTCTTCAAGGAGAGCCGTGCCAATCTTACCGGTAGCATAGAGATAGTTTCTGCGCTCCTTCTGGTCGAACCAGATGTCGAGGTCGCTAATGAGTGCATCGGCATCAGTGCCCACCATAAGGTGTTTAGGGTTACAGAATACCGCACGGTGTGGAAGGTTGACTGTCGTCTCGCCCTTCTCGTATGCGTTAATCATTCTGTCCCAGATGCCGACACGAGCAATCTTCACTCCGTTGTAGGTCGCTACATCGAAGCCATCGAACACCTTCTCCCACGGCATAATATCGTGGTAGGTCTGCTTGATGTCGTAGGTCAATGCATCAGCAAGCGAGCGTGTCATAAGCAACACTGCATCGCTATCGTCAATGATACGTGTGTCTACGTCCATCAAGATTGCGTCTACGACTGCTGTAGCTGCACCCTTCTTGCGTAATGCTGAAACCTGCGCTGCTGTCGTAGCCTCGCTGTTGGCTGCGATGGTGGTATGGTTCTTTGTTGCTGTAGCTGTAAAGATACGCTTGAACAGACCGTCACAAACGTTGAACATGCTAACGTCCGACCCTGCTGTCAGCTTGCCGCCACCTGCACCTGCCAATGCTGCCGCCTTGTCGCCAAACCATCCGAAACGCCAAATCATCTGCTGCATGGCTCGCTGGAGTGCATCGGTGTAGATGGTCATGAAGTCGGTGCTGGTAAGGTCGCCAATGGCTGTACCAGTCTTAAGGCTGTATTCTGCAATTGAACCCTTCAATGCTTCGTAGCAAATCTTGATAGGAATCTCCCACTGTCCGAGTTCCCAACGCTTCTGAGAGTTGGCGATACCCTTCTCTTCATAGGTAGGGTCGCAACCGCCACCTGCCTTACCGACCATTTCCATCTCACCGATAAGTGCGATTGGATCATCGTTCTTGACCTTCATGATGTTCACGAATGAAGAAAAATCCTCATCTTTGTAGAAGGTTTCCTGCACGGCATCCTTGATGCTTGCGAGGTTTTCTGGCTCGAGTTTAAGGTTCTCAAGCTGCTTTTTTGTAAATCCTGCCATTATTTTCTTTTGATTTAATGGGTTAATACTCTGGGTTACTTCTTGCCCTTTTTGTGGAGTTTGGCAAGTCTCTCCTTGATGGCGTTCTTACCTTCCTCGACTGGGTTCACGTTGTCGCCTGCGCCCTTGCCGCTTGGCTGTCTCTGCGCTGGCTGGTAGTGGCTGCTGTAGCCTGCCAGCACCTTCTCAGCACCGCCTGCCATCTTCACGGCATTCAGGATGCGCATGTCTTCCTTGCTCTTTGCGAGTTTCTGTGCGCCTGCCAGCTGTGCCTTGGTGTCGTTCAACTGCTGTTTGAGTGCTGCTACCTGCTGCTTCAACTTGGCTACGGTTTCGTTGTCGGTGCTTGATGCGCTGCCGCCCTCACCGCCTTCATTGCCTTCATTGCCGGTCTGAATGTCGGTAATTACACCGTCTTCGACAACAATTGTCTTACCGTCCGGCATTTCAAACGTTCCGTCCGGACTTGCCTTGTCGCCAACTTGTGGATCTCCCTCTTCACGCTCTACGGTCAGTGTCTGTCCGTCTGCTGTGTTGAGTTCCATCGCCTTTGGCTCTGCCTTGGCTTGTGGCTCTGCCACCGCCTGCTCTGCTTCCTCCAGTGTCTTCACGCCCAACTTAGCGAGAATCTTGTCGAGGAGAGAAGCCTTTACTTCTGTTTTCTTCTCCATTGCTTTTGGATTTTGTTGTTTTGAATTAATAAAATTTTCGATATTGCGTTTTGATGCGCTTGCGCTGAGTGCTGAAACGGTGCTGCTGATAAGACCTAGGCGCAGAGCCTCGCTGGTGTTGATGAAGATGTCCTTATCCATCAAGGCTTGTATCTCTTCCCGGTCGCACTCGCACCGCTCTACGTATGCGTCCACCATCTTATCCTGCCACATCTGCATTTCCTCGCTCTGGTTCTTCAAGTCCTTTGCGTTCAGCTGGTCGCCCAAACACCAGCCGGGAACCCATGGGTTGTGCAGGAGAAAGGCAGCGTTCTCGTATGCCTTGCGGCTCTCCTTTGGTGCTGCGAGCATGATGATTGTTGCCATGGATGCTGCCTTGCCCTCAACGGTGCAGGAAATCTTCTTTCCGCTCTGCCGCAGTCGGTCGTAAATCGCCCAGCCTTCGACCACAGAGCCGCCATTGCAGAAGATGCGCATATCGATGGTATCATCGTCTTTCGGTATGCTTGCTGCAAAAGCATCTATATCCTGAAAGCAGACACAATCACCACCCCACCATTGATACCAAAACTTGTTGTCTTGGCTGTCGATGTCGTTGTATATTCTGAGTTTTGCCATTTAATCGTGATTTTTAAGTTTTAAAACGCTGCAAAGATACGACATTTTTCAATATGTTTATCTCGTAAGCAGTTAATTTTTCTAAACAAGCCGAAATTTTGCGTTCTAAGCGGCTTTTATTGCCTTGGGTGTGTAACTTTACCACCTTCGACCGAAAACCGCTCAGAACGCAAATCTTGATGGAATAACTGCAACCTTTAGAGCCTGCCGATGCTCTCTATCGTCTGCACTCTCCGCTGGGTGCGGTTTATCTCTTCAACGCTCACTACTGGCTGTGGAGCCATCTGATACCCTCTAGCGACTGCTGCCGCCAGCATATCCATGCCGATGTTGCTGCCCCCGGTGTTTGCTACGATAGGCACGCCACCTCCCAGCTGGTTGAATGCCGAGAGAATAGGGCTGAACATCGAGGTTGCCTTGGCGGTCATTACGCTCTCCCCATTGGATAGTCTTGCCGGGATGCTATCGCTGGTTCCAGTGCCCGAGCCTTGGACGTAGCCACCAGTGGAGAAACCTTTGACGGCTGCTTTCGCTCCGGCAAAGGCTGCCTTGGTCAATACCATCATTCCTGCTGCACTGGCAACGCCATACCACGACTTTTCTGCCAACTCATGTGCCAACATCTGTGCATAGTAAGCCGTGATTGCCATCTCGATTGCATCGAGCAAAGATGTGAGCATGGATTTCAAGAAGTTGTGGAATGATTTGTCTTGCTCATTGAAGAAACTAGCCAGTCCATCGCCTAGCGTAGAAATCATGTTAGCCATCATCTGCTGGCGTTCACCGATTTTCTGTTGCTGCTTCTTGTTTGAATCGTCTGCCAGCTGTACCTCTGTGTCGTGGAGTTGCTGCTGGAGTTGCTTTCTTGCATCCGTGTTGGTCTGCTCCATTGCAAGTTTCTGCTCCAGGAAAGCCCTATACCGCTCCAACTTTGCTGCGTTGTCGTTCTCCTCATCGCTAGTGCCACCGCCCAGTATGTCTGCATCCTTGCGTGCCTTTTCTGCGTCCTCGAACTCCTTGTTGATTCCGTCCACAATTTCCTTTGCTTGGTTCTTGATGTCCGCTTTCGCCTTTATCATGATGTCGAGCAGTTTTGCCTGCATTTCCTGCGCTTTTTCCGCTCCGATTTGTCCTGCCGCAACGTATGCGTCAATGCTTCGTGCCACCATGTCCTTCTCCAGCTGTTCGAGGTCGTTGCTGTAGTCTCGCTCGTTATCGTACATGCCTGCGAGGTATCGCTTCTTTGCGTCCATTACGTTCTCGTTGTACTGGAACTGGATAAGAGCAATCTGTGCCTGCAATTCCTTTTCCTGCTTCTTCCTGCGCTCTGCTTCTGCCTTGGCTTCCGCTTCCTCCTTGGCTTTCTGTGCCTTGGTCTTGGTGGTGCTGCCCTTGGCTGCCGATGGTGTCGTTCCCTTGTTTCCGTTCACTGGCTCGCTGCTGGTCGCTCCACCGTCTAGGTTCGCAAGTTTCAGATGGTTCAGCCTTCCGTTCACTGTATTCTCGAATCCGTCAGCAAAGGAATTGCCTATCTCGATGCCAGCGTTCTTGATGTCGTGCCATGCTTCCTTGATAGTGCCGGAAATGTCGAATATCTCCTTGAATCCCTTCTGTGCCTTGGATAGGTCGAATGTAACGATACCTTCGAGAATATCAAGCATGCCCTTGGCTGCAAAGCCCATCCTCTTGAATGCGTCTATTCCAAGATTGCATACAAGCTTGATTGCGTTCCACATCAAGCGGAAACTTGTGCCGAGTGTGTTGATTACCCCTCGCAACAGAAGGCTCTCATTGTACCAGTCGATGAAGTAGTTGATGGTGTTGAACAAGCCTTTCATTATCTGGATGAGAATCTTCGTGCCGAACATCTTGCCCTTCTCGATCATCTCCTCGAATCCGTGCTGGCTCATATCGAACATCGATGAAAGGTAGCTGTTCAGTTCCTTGTGCAGCTTGATATTTTCCAGCTGCGTCTCTCCCCACTCTCCGGTCTGCTTCTTCACTTCTTCGATGTCTGTTGTCATCGTGTCTAGCTGCTCGATGAGCTGAATACCTGCTTGCGCTCCCTGCTTTCCGAAGACGTTTTTCAGAATATCGCCCACCTGCTTGCTGTCCGCTCCGAAGTCCTTCATCTTTGTGCTGACCTCTTGGATAACATCGAAGGTACTTTTCGTGCCGTTGGCTAGGTCTTGCTGCACCTGCTTGCTGGATACGCCGATAGCATCAAGGCTTGCGGATGTCGCTGTGCTCATTTCTCGTATCTTCTTGCTCGCCATCGTGATAATGTCTAGACCCTTATCGCTGAAAATGCCGCTTCGTGTCTGCTGCAATATCGCCACAAGCTGGTCTGCTCCAATACCTGCATCATGGAAGGTAGGCGCATATTGCTGTATCTTGTTGAGCATATCGCCCGACAGATCTGCACCGCTCGCAAAGCCATCGTTGATAACCTTCATCGCTTCCTCGCCAGATAGGTGGTAGTTCGCCATGAGATTGTCAGCTGTAGCGAGCACGTCATTGAAATCCTTTCCCATCGTGTCCGCTGTGGCTGCAATGCTGTTCCTCATCGTCTCCAGGGCTTCGCCAGTATAGCCAGTGAACTCCCTTGTCAGTCGTGTGGCTTCCATCAATCCCTTGTTGTAGTCGAACCACCACTTGAAAGCCATTCCTGCGCCTGCTACTCCTGCCAATCCCAGGAACACCGGGTTCGTTGCCAATCCAAGAAGGGTTGAGAAAAAAGCCTTGATGTTCGGGATGATGCCCTTAACTGTCTGTCCGAGGTTCACTACAGTGTTCGCAAAGTTGCTGACGCCTTCGCCAACACCTCCACCGCCACCCATCGGTACAACGTGCTGGAGGTCGGCTGCAAGGTCGAGCATTGAGTTGTAGTAATTACCCACATTCCGGTAGTATCGCTGGGTCTGCTCCTCTGCCAGTTTAAGTTCGTTGGTAATCTCATTGATGTGCTTCTGCAGTGCCTGCCCCTTTGCTCCCTCACGCTCTGCCTTCGCCATTTCGTCATACTTCTTGGTGGCATTGGATAGCTGGGCACGCAACTGCTTCAAGCTGCCCTCCTGCTCGTTCTCTGTGCGCACGTTGTTCTGGATCTCCTTCTGCAGGGCACGCACATTGTACTGGTACTCCTTGATGGTTGCGTTGATGGCTTCCGTCTGCACCTTCATTTCGTTTGTCGTGATGGTCTTGTCTTTCTCCTGCTGCTGCAAGTCCTTGATGCTTGCCTTTAGCTGGTCTATCTTCTCCTTGTATCTGATGATGCCATAGATTGCATCCTCGTACTTGACCTTGATGTCAAGAATCTGCTGTTTGTCTTCACTTACCATAGTTCGTTCTTTTTAGTTGTTCAACTCTATCACTGTAACCTCGCTGTAACCGCTGCTTGTGGTCTTGATTTCAAGCACTGCAAAATACGCTCCATACTGGGCAAGGTACACTGGCTTCGTTTCGTCAAAGTCCAGGATCTCCAAATCGGAAAGGTTGAAACGCTCCACAATCTGGTGCGGATTCGCCACCGTCTTCCTCAGCTTCTCCAGCTTGCTGTCAAAAATACTTTGCAGGTCGATGTTGAAAGCCAATTCCGCATAGCCTGCATCATTCTTCGTCAGGTTCACGATGCGGTCTTTGCATGCCTTGTATTTTGTCGCTACCTGAACGGTTCTCGTGGTTCTGCCAAAGGTGTATTGCTTGCTTTCCCATTCGTATATCGGTATGCGGTTTCCGTCCGTGGCTGCGAATGGCAGCGTGCAAACGTCTTGCGTATACTCCAGCGTCTTGTTGTCAATGGTCATATCTGCATTGTGCTGCTGGTAGACGGTATCGTCTTCCTTCCACTTGTAGATATTATGCTGGCAATAGTCCTCTACGCTGAAATCGGTCTGCCTTGGATGGTTGCTGGCTTCGCTCGGGATGAGCTTCTTCGTCCAGTCCACCGCTTGCGCCTTGGCTTCCCAAAGGTTCACGATGTCGGCAAAAGTAAGTGTTCCACCAATAAACAGCTGGCTTGGAAACGTTGATGTCAGAATGCAGATACACTTCAAGAAGTCAGTTACCTTGATGTCGGGCAGGTTCTTACCGATAGGGAAATTACCACCGTATGGTACTTCATCGCTCTGCTTGATGCTGGCAGACAAGCGTCCGTTGTAGCATTTTAATCCGTTCAACCTTTGGTTCTTCGGGTGTTTCATCTCAAAGGTCACGATGTCGCCCTCTTCCAGATCTATCTCCCCTCGTCCTGCTGCCAGGTGTATGAATCTGCCTCCTACCAACTGGTCGCTGGTGTCGCTTACTGATGGATCTGCACCTTCGTAGTCCGAAGTTCTGCCTGCGATGTAGGTCTTGGTGTATTCGCTTTCCTCTTGGTTGCTCGTATGCTTTGATACGACTTTAATTTCGATGTAGCAAGGTGGGTACAAGTAAACTGCCTGCGTTTCGGTCGAGCCTCCGTAACTCCAGCTTTTATGCAATGAAGGGTTTACTTTCGATGCGTCCCACGACCAGTTCATTTGAACATCAAAAATCATCGTGCAGGCAATCTTTACATTCAGTTGGCTGTATCTGTGCCCAATCTCCAATCCATCGAATACTTCTGATAGGCTCGTTGGCTGGAAGTCAAGAATACCGAGGTTCTCTGTTTTATAGAAAGTCCCCTCAAAGCCGCCTACGACAGTTTGCTCATCTGCCTTTCTTGTAATCAATGGGACAGCAAGTCCCTTTATGATTTCTTTCGCTTGATTGCTCCAGCCGAATGCCACACCAGTCTGTGCCGTGATAAGGTCTAGGATATACTGTGCCGTGACGCTTGGCTGGATTGTTCCATCACTTCTAAACGATGCTCCTCCATTTGAGCCAAACGAGCCTCCAAACGTACCTCCTCTCGAATTGGTCTGCGCTTCGCTGCTGCTGGCTCTCGCATTGCTCTCCGTCTCGCTGTTACTCTTAACAAGAATAGTCGTACCAGTGCTGCATTCCCTGATTGCGTTAATGATAAGCCATTCAGCAGTGGCTGGTGCTTGCAGGTCTACATCTATAGGCTCGCTATCGCTTGTATATTTAACGCTGTAGGCTCCGCCAGCACTCACCTGGGATAACTTACCGCCCGAGAGATAATAAGCCGCCACATCCGTGCTAATGCTCAAATTTATCATATCGGCAACAGATGGCTTGACGTAGACGAGAAGACCGGAAGGCTTACTCTTTACCACATTTATCTCTGTTTCTCCGGCTTCGCTTATCTCATACGTTCCCCATGGTGTTGTTTCCCCGGTGTCCTTATTCAGTGCTCCGTATTCGACAGAGCCAGCCTTCTCTGCCCGAACTCTGATAGATATTGTCTCCATGGCAACATTCGTTTCGATGTTGGCGATGCACGCTCCAGCACTAACGAACATTCCGAGCATAGGATCAGGGGCTGGCAATACCGGACGGGTTTCCGATTCCGTCTTCCCGGCATCATCGGCAAGGCTGACAACGCTCTTGTTTGTGTCGAGTATCGCCCATGTTCGATATTCGCCCTTTCCAAGCACGCTTCTGATGGTAGCTCTCATTCCTGCCTCAAATGGTATGATAGCACACTGGTAGGTGTTATCTGCCAACACCTCACCCGATACATACTTTCCTACCTCTGTTCCGGTTCTTATCTTACCCTCAACGAGCGAATAGGTCGCACTGCTGTTTCCTCCCACGTTGTGGTCGAATCCATACCATTCATCGCTTGACTTCTTGAGTACTGCCGTGATATAGTTTCCGTAGAATACTCCCTCTGTAATAGCCTTCTCGTAGGTGTCGCTGCTGTTGTTTTTAGTGAACCGAAGATGCTTTGTGCAGTTCAACTCGTTCAGTTTCAGGTCTGACGATTGCAGCGTTGCCAATGCTTGGAACAATCCCCAATAAATCGAAATTTCGATTGTTTCCTTAACGCTCAGAACGCTTGCCCTTCCGCTGCGGATAATCTCCAAGCCGTTTCGGAAATATCGTGCTGTGTGGAAAATATAGGGATATTTGCTGCTGGTGCTCGGTTTTCCGGCAAACTCCAGCACCGCCATATTGTGCGCTGTCTTGGGCAGGTTGATGGTGTATGTTGTGTTGGCGGTCATTTTCGTGATGTCACGGAAAAGGTTGCTCTTTATGTCGAGCGTGATTGCCGAATCCTCGCTCATATCCATAAGAACACCGTCTATGTATAGTTGCTGGTCTGTCATAGCTGCTGAATCTGTGTATTGTTAATAACTAGGTTGCAGACGAAATCCTGCAACTCTGCTGTTGTCTTGGTGTAGGTTCCTGCCTTGATTGTCACACTCTGCCACTTGTCGCCACCGAGGTACATATCCACGACCGGGCTGCTTGCCAAGTCTTGCAGGAAATCGAACGTCTCGCTGTCTACCAATGGTGCGCAAAGTGGTATGGTGTCCTCTCTGCCGTAGCCCTGCCTTCTGCCGTTCGCTCCGAGGTAGCCGAATATCGTATCGTCATACTCTCCGAGGTTGTTGCGTACGAAGCTGGTGTCGCTGCTTATCGCCCTGCTCTCATCGCCTTGCGTGAATAGCCAGTAGCGATAGAAGCCGTGACGATCAACCCAACGCAGGTAGATGCCCTTCTCCGTGTTGTCGGTCTTGATGGATGCCAGTTCAGTATACTTGCTGCTGGTCTTTAGATAGAACGTGAAATCGAAGGTCGTGTCGAAAGTCGCCTGCTGTATCTTTCCATCATAGTCCTTGATTGAGTAGGATTTCGCTCCTGCCTTTAGAACCTTGCTGGTAATCTCGAAAATACCCTGCTCTGCGATGTCTAGGTGCTTATTCGTTACCCTTCCGTCCGCATACACAAGAAGGCTGGTTTCCTCGCTGATGTATAGCCCGAAGGAGAATGGAAAGTTCGTGAACCATGTTAGCTTCTTGTTTGCGTTCCACGTCTCTCCTGCCCTCATCGCTCCCCAAACATAGAAGGTCGTGTAGCTGAATGTCGCAAGGTCGCTCCCCTCGCTGTTCTTGACCTTCACGGAAATATCGAACACTTCCCCGAGGTTGCTCTTCTGGCTCTCCCTGCTGTAGTCGATGTTTCCGAAGCTGATGCCATCGAAGAGTGCCTGCACATATTCCCGATAGTCCATGATGCAATTATCTGCAAACGCTTCCACGCTGTACGTGTACGTCTTGGTCTCCCTGCTGATGGTTGCCTCGATGCTCGCAACACCCGAGCCGCTCGCCTTGATGATGCAAGGAAGGAATGCAAAGCCTACAGCGTCCGGGTATTGAATCGTGATATTGTTTTTCGTTGTCTGTCTCATACCGTCTCATTGTTTAGTTTGATACTTCCCACCGACTGGTGGATTAAGAAAATAAGTCTCTGCCCCAATCGCTTCATCGTATCGGGCACAACGTTGCTGTACACGTCAGCCCTGCCGCCAGTGCGGTGCAGCTTAGAACCCTTGGTGGCTATGGTGTGGGCGATTGCCCCTGCCATACTCATATCGCCACGCTCCTGCGGTGTGTACTTGTGCGGTCGCTGGGTCTTGTAGGGGATAGGTGTGCCGTGCAGTCCCTTGTCCTTCATCCACTGGCGGATGATACCACGGAAGCCGTATGGTATCTTTCCTGCCCTTCGTCCGGTCTCCAGCACTCCGAACGGCTTGTGTCCCCAGAGGATGGTTTCTTCCTCGCTGGGCTGCTCCACCTTTAGGCTCGCTATCGTTCGCCCTGATGCGTTCTGTCCGTTGATACGTATGTGGTTGATGATAAGCTGCCGTGCCCTCTCTACTTCCTCACGCATGATGAGCGATGCCGCCTTGGGGTCGAATTGAATACCTCCCTTGCTCATACCTCACACCCTCCTATGCTCTGTGTCAGCTGAAGGGAGTACATTACGCCCGACACGATCGTGCTCAAACGCTCGATGATGGTCTCGTAGTACTGCTGCCCTTCCAGTGGTTCGAACTGGTGCGACTGGTTGATGGCTCGTATCATCCTTGCCCCTGCCACCTTCATTCGGTCGATGCACTCTCCGTTGTCTTCTCCATCCGCTGCCCTTGGTACGGTGTCGAGATAAGCCAGGGCAACGTTCACGGTGTCGTATACTCTGCCGTTGCGTATCTCTGTCGTGCCGCTGGCTGGGATGATGCAGACGATTGCCGGATAGCTCAGTTTCTCCAGCTTTGTGTCTGCTGTGTCCCAGTCCTCGAATAGGTAGGTGTAGTCTGGTAGCGTGTCTGCTGCCAGCTGCTTTAATGTTTCTCTTATTGTTGCCATAATTATCTAGATTTACGTTTCATTTCCTCTGCCTGCAACTTCTGCAGGTTCCTCTCGTACACGCTTCTCTTGTTGTCCATCTCCATGCACTTGTAGATGCGAAGCCATGGGGTCTTCAATACTTGGTCGTGGTCGCTGATGCCCATCCTTACTGCGTACCAGTCGAGCATGCCGAACAGTCCGAACCGCAGGGTATCGATGCCTGCCTCCTTCTCAAGTCTCGTAGGTTTCGCTGTGTCTGTGCTCTCGAATAGCTTGTTGATGCGCTCGACCTCTGATGTTACCCAACCGATGAGCATAACGACATCAACCGCCCTAGCCTGCTCCACTTCCTTGTGGCTCAGACCGAGGACGGTTGTCACTATCTGATACAGACTTTCCTCGCTGTCGGATAGCTGGGAAAGGTCTATTAGCTGTCCGATGGATAGCTGGTTGAGATTGCCGGGCACTTGTTTTCCTCCGACAAATGCAGGTCGTGGCTGCTTGCCGATTTTATAGCTGGTGTGTCTTGCCACTGCCAGCCAGTACTTGAATGTCGTGTTCTTATCCATACACTTTAATTTTTGTCGTTATCTTTGCCTTAATACATGCGCCCTAGCCGTTCCGTGGCTTGCTACGGATAACTTCTTCAAGGCTACGTATCGTATTGCGTCTATGCCGTGGTTAAATGCGTCTATAGGCTGGTTCGTTGTCTCTCCATCCCTTGACTTCTTCCACTTGTATTGCTGCATGTTCCCGATGATACCGTGGCTGCGTCTTGTTATGTTGATGCGAAAACGCTTCAAGATGTCGATGCCGTTGTTGATACTGTCCGCTCCCTTGGTGCTGCCGATTATCCACAGACCTCGGTTGTGTATCTCCTGAATGCTCTTAGGCTCTGCCGAATCCGCAATGATAAGGTCTCGTTTCGTCCGTCCTTGTTCCTTGCATCTGTCTGCGATGTCATCGTTCGTCATTCCAGGCTGGTAGATTTCTTCGTCCACCCATAACTCTCCGTGCGCCAATATAACGTGCTCCAGCGCAGTTGGGTCGTTGGTGAATCCGAAGTCCATACCCCTGCATTCCATCTTCCACTCCTCCCTTGGTGGCAGCTTGTCAACGATGCCCCAGTTGGTGAAGATAAGCCCGGTTATCTTTCCGGTCAATCCTCTAGCGTATACTCTCCAAAGTTCGGGGTCGTCAATCTCTTCAATTTTCTTGTGCTCCTGCTCCGTCAGGAATCGGTTGTTTCGGTGGTCGCTCAGGATCAATCGGCAATCATCCCTGCCGATGATGTTGTTGTGCACCCAAAACCTTGCACTTGGGTTATAGTCGATGAACACCTGCTTTCGGGTTCGGATGGCAAGCTGCCAGAAGACTTCGTAGGGCACACCGTTCGCCTCGTTCACGAAGAGATAGTCACGCTTTCCGTTCTTAGCGTCCTGCGCATCCTGGTAACTCTTGAACTCGATGATAGAGCCGTTCTTACCTCTGTAGCTGCTGTCGCTCTTGTTGTTCTTGAACCAGTCCAGCAACTCTGCCCTTGAATGCAGGATGGTGTCGAGGTCTCGCATGGCTCCCACCTTTAGGTTCGGGAGGTCTTGACCGCACACCGTGATAATTGCCATGGGGTGCTCAAAAGAAAGCACTATAAGACGCTGCATAATGGTGTATGTCTTCCCCGAGGACGTGCCTCCTTGGTTTACGAGAAACCTTGGCTTCACGTCCGCATTCGGTTCATACAGTTCACCTATAACGTCAAATAGTGCCATTCTTTCAAACAATAAAAACTTAAAACAAATTTATGGTAAAATTATCATTCTCTGTCCAATCCCTCACGCTCGATTACTTCCTGCTCGCTGGATGCGCACTGGTGTCCCGAGTTGATGTAGCGTACCTCGATGCCGCCTTGGAATCCTGCGTTCAGGTCGAGCACGACCTTATCCAGTCCGAGCAGCTTGCAAATCTGCGTCTCTGCCTTGATGATGATGTCGAGGTAGCGTGGTTCTCCGAATCCTCGCTTCTCGGCATCGTACATTATCGCCTTGACGGTCTCGATTGAAATCTGCTTTCCTTGCTCATCTACGACTGGCTGTCCCTGCTGGGTCGATGTCTTTTCGTGGTAGTCTTCCTTGGATTTCTCCCAGGCTTCCCACGCTTCACGTATCACCAGCTTCAACCTTGCCACCTCGCTGGTTATTTTCTCGTCCGTGTCGGTCAGCCGCTCTTCCCTCCACTCCTTCAGTAACCGCTGAATGTCGCAGTGCGCTTGATTGTATTTCGGTCTGTCGAGCCGCTTGCGAACCTCTGCCGTGATTTCTCGCTCCGTCCATCCCTTGCGGTATAGGGGTGCGATAATCTGCAGGCGGTTCTCGATGTCGATTTTCTGCGCTCGATGTTTGTTGTTATTACCTTGTGGCATACGATTCTTGATTTAAAATTTTGCTCCGTTGTACTTGTATACGATGTTTCCCTCGCTGTCTCGTTCGTCAGCTGGCAACATTGCCCCTTCAAACATCTTGTATGGCGAGTGCGCTGCCTGCGGATTGTTCCAGCACCACTTCATGTAGTCGGCTGCGCTCATCGTGTAATACTTCGAGTACTTCTCTCTTGTTCCCAGGTTCATCGCCTTCTCCAGTCTCGCCCTTAAAAGGTTCTCTGCATCCAGCTTGATGTCGCTCCACCTCACGTATCCCTTGCGCTTGCAAATGTTCAGTGCTTCGCACATCTGCCCCCTGCTGTAGTTCCACGTTGGCGGCAATCCGCAACAACTTCCGTTGTGGCAAAGTTCCTTGAAGTGTGCGTCCGATACATAAAAGCGCATTCCCAGCTGGTCGGACAGTTCCTTCATGTTCCTGAAGAACGGTTCTTTGACCTTGCGGTTCAGTCTCAGATAGCCGGACTGTACGCTGTACTTCTTGTAGAATGCGAGAATGTCGAAACCTGCCATCTTGCTGATGGTAGGCAACAATTCCCTCAATGTCGGGCTTCTCGTTTCCAGGCAGAAGAATTCGGTGCTCAAAGCTGTAGCCCCTCTGTTGAATGCTTCCTTGATAAGGTCGAGGTACGTTGGCGTGCTCACTCCGATGATGAAGGGTCTCAGTCTCAGCGTTGCACCTCCTGCTCCTGCATTGGCGATGCGCTCGATGGCTTCAAGTCTTGCTTGTGGGCTTTCCACCCCTCGCTCTATTACTCTAGCCTTCTCTGCATCGCTGGTGATGATTGAGAACTTGAAGTTCCAGTTCTTCTGCCCTCTGATCAAGTCCATGTATCGCTCATCCTTGGTGAACCATGCTCCCTTGGTCGAGAAACAGAGCGGATAGTCTATATCCTTGAAGAAGCGTAAAAGCTCCAGCGTCGTTCCGTACTTCCGTTCGAAGTTGTCGAACTGGTCGCTCATGCTTCCCCACTGCATAACCTTGCGAGCCTTGATGTATGGCGCAAAGTCTCCACCGTGCTTGTCGGGGTCAATGAACATTCGTTTGATGCGCTCAACGCTCACGTCCTTAACCTCCTTGTGCAGGTATTCCTTTTTCTTGCTGCCAATACCTCGCTGGTTCTGAGCAAAGCAATACATACAGCCAAAGCTGCAATTATTGTAAGTGTCAAAAGCCATTGGCATTGAGCAGTCGGGAAACTCGTATGTTATTCTTGGCGTGTTGCCATAATGTTCTGCCATATCCTCATGAATTTATTTTGTTGATGATAAAGTCTGCGATTTGGTCTGCTGTCTGCTTCGTGGTGTCTATCGCTACAACGTCACACCCCGCAGTTTGCCATTTCTTTGCCGAGTGTGCCGATTCTCGCTGTCCCCGGATAATATCCTTGCTCAACGTTCCGTTCGACCGTTCTGCGAGCCTTTTTTGGATTTCTTCGAGTGGTGCGTATAAGAAGATTACAATCTGTCTGTCCGCATTGAACATTGCGTGCGTCAAGTTCGGACCCCAGCATTTAAGTCTCATTCCTTCGCAAATGATGCAGTCGGTGCTCTCCAGTGCCTTCTTCACGATGTCACGAAGTATGGTCGTACCGTTCAGATTGTCAACACCTCCGTATTTAACATCGTATCGCCCTGCAAATGCAACTCGATCCTTGGTGCTGCTTATTCCGTTCGAATAGCTTTCGATTCCACCAAAGCTTTCTATCAGCTTTCGGGCAACGGTGCTCTTTCCGCTGGCGTTGGTTCCAATGATAAAAACACAAGTCTTTCTCATATTCGAGTTATTTTTGTTAAATTTCGCCTCTGCCGGATTGAATTGTTCAGAGCGGATAGTTTATCTATTTCAAACGTTTCTCCGACTTAAACGCTAAATTTCCGACTATTCGGTTTTTTCTTTGAGTTCGTCCACATCAAAGTTGCGCTTCTCGATTGCGTCAAGTCCCAGCATGTCTGCCACGGCTTGTGCGTCCTCGCTGCGGTAAACGATAATGATGCGCTGTTCTTCGTCCTCTGCTGGCTCGTAGGTCGTGGCTTCCTGCTGGATTTCCCAGGGGTTCAACCCCCATCGCTGCATATCGTCCACGTCAAATGCTCCCTTTAGCTTCTCTTCATCCCAGCTGCCAAAATAGACGTTATCCTTGATGATGAACTCGTCCGTCTCTTCATCGGATAGGCTGTCAGCAATAACGACCTCGACCTTTGGCTCTGCCTTCCACTTCTCCCAGTGGCTGCAAAGCTGCTGCTTCTCTCCATCGGTCAGTTTCACGGCAACGGCTTCTATTGCGTTCCTGATAGCTTCGTTTTCCATCTGCTCGATGTTGAGCAGGGCACGGAAGCGCATGTTTCCTCCGAGGATAACTCGGTTCTCATTACAGACGATTGGTCTCATCTGCAACATCTTCGGAAACGTCAGAATACTCTCAACGAGTTTCTGCATCTGCTGTGGCTCAATGCTGCGTGGGTTGTCTTGGTTCTCCACCAGGTCGTGCAGGTTGATGTTCTCGATTTTATTCTTCTCCATTGTCTTCCTCCTTTCCTTCTTGTCTTGGTTTCAGTTCGTCAAAGTTCCAGACGATGCGGTCGATATGATCAACTCCAAGCAGCTTGGCAAGGAATGGCTCATCGGCTGGCTTGTAGTGAATGATTACGTTCTCACGTGGCAAAACGCCATCGCCCATTATCGTTGGCAAGTCGTCAGGAGTTAAGTCTTGCCCTTCGATTTCAGGAGGTAGTTCCCCTGCGAATGGGTCGCCATCTTGGTCGTCCTTGTCTTTCTTCTTGCACTTGCTGGTGCTGCTTGCTTCCACTGGTGCTGGGTTCCAGACTGGCATACCCCAGTTCTGAAGCTGTGCGCTGTCCCATCGGTTCGCAAGGTCGTTGAAGTCCCAGTTGCCGAAGGATAGGTTGTCTTTAATCATGAACTCCTGCTTCTGTGCTTCCGTCAAGTCTGATGCGCTCACCACGGTTACTGTTGGCTGTTGCTGCCATCCCTGCCAATACTCCATCAATGCGGCTTGCTCCTCATCGGACAGACGCTGCTCTGCATCCAGTTTTACTTGAATGCCTGCTTCGTCCATCGTGACAATGTGCTGCAAGGCTTTCAGTCTCATGTTGCCACCCAATGCGTGGAAGGTCTCATCAACAACAATCGGGCGCAGGGTCAACATTCGTGGGAATACGATGATGCTCTGCACAAGCTTCTGAAAGTTCGCTTGACTTATCTCTCTAGGGTTCGCCTCATTCTCGCTGACCCTCGATAGTGCGATTTCTTCTGTTTTCATTTTCTTCTTGTTTTAAGTTCAAAATTCATGCTTATCTGATAAACACTGGCGCAAAGATACTACTTTTTTGCTTTAGTTGTTCGCTCTTTTCCCACTTTTAACTTTTTCCAACACTTCGTTTTATCTTATCCATCAAAGGCTCTGATGGTCTTCTGCAGGGTTGTCTGCGGTTTCTTCGGCATCACTCTGACCGGGTATCCTGCACAGACCCATGCGAGGAGAAGTGCGTCTCTCTGGTCTTGGTTCATTCTCGGCAACTTTTGTCCTGCGCTTACAAAATAAGCAATTTCGTCCTGCGAGATTTTTCCGTCTTTACCCTTCCAGCACTTTTTCAATGGCTTGATAATCTCGTAGGGTATATTGTAATGCTTGCAGCACTCAACGATAAGAATTCCGGTCTGATGGTTCATTCCGGTAGAGCGTCCGATTGCTGCTGCCTTGACTGCTGTCATGATCCGATTAAGCACATGCCAGTTGCTTTTGTTGAGCCAGCCGCCTTCAATAACGACCTTAATCTTTTTGCAACTTTCGTTCATAGCCTTGAGGTAATCTATCAAAGCTGGGAAGTTCATCTTATAGGCGAGAAACTTCTTGTCGTCAAAGACTGCTCCAACTCCGCTTTCCTGAATGTCGGGGTCTATTCCAATTATAACTGTTCCTTTTTCCATTTCATTTTTTCTTTAAAGTACTTATTTTGTTCAAATTTCGCGTATAAGCGTTTATTTTGTTTTGCTTGTGTGGTTTATCAACCAACACCCTTTACGTGCGCATATACGTACGCACATGCGTTATTATCCCTATCTTTTTCCCCTACCCCTTTCTTTCCCTTCTTTTTGGTTGCGATAGAGAAAGCTGGCAGGGATTCCGGAAGTTGTGCCTGCGCTTGCAAAATAAATGAATAACTTAATGAATGTATATGTTGCAGGGTTCTTCCTTCTTCCACCGCCAGCCGAATGAATAAAAGCATAATTTCTAACGATTTCTTTTTCTTACTTCTTCATGTACCACCTCGCTTTCTTTGTTTGTTGTCAGACTTCCAGGGATGCGTTTCCGGCTCGCCATATCTAATTTCAAGAAATGTTATAAGTTATTTGTTCTGATAGGGAGCCATCCCCTTCTGTCCTCGCTGGTTAAAAACTCTATTATTGAACTCACGACCGATTATTCTTTTTGTTTTCTAGCAGCCATGCCAGATGCGCTGCCTGCTGTGGATCCTTGAACATGGAAAGAGCCTTCTCTACGTCCGGCTTCTTTCTCTCACGCATCGCTCTGTCGGCTACCCGGTTCTTTGTACCGTAGTTCCGGTAGTGCTTACTCCAGTACTCCTTCTGATACGCCCGGTATTTCTCACGGTTTCTTTTTCGCCACTCTTTGGTGGCTTTCAGAATCTGTTCCCGGTGCTCCTGGTAGTACGTTCTGTTCTTCTCCCTTGTTACAATGTCGCTCATCGCAATCAAGTATTACCTGATGTTCTACATATTGCTTGCGTGTCGGGCAGTATATGCCATTTAAGCAGTTTCGCCCGGTATCGCAAGCCTTGCACAGTTCGCTCGCCATACGCCCTAGAATGGTAGGTTCTCGATGTCGTAGTCAGTAAAGGCGATGTTCTCGTTCCCCTCGTATGGAATACAGTGAGCGAAGTCTGCTCCTATACCGCTGTGGATAGGCAAGGCGGTGTATCTACTCGCATAATTCTCTCCACGGTCACGAACAAAGAACGCTGGAACCCAATTGGATTTCTTTCTGCTCCTTACCAGCACCTTATCGAAAGGCTTGAAGGCTGGCTGCTCCTTCGCTTCCTTCTCTTTCTTCTCCCAGATGGCGCAATGCTTATTGAATAACTCGACTTCGTTCTCTGTCGCTTCTCGCAGTTCCTTGTGCAAACTGATATTCAGGAAGAAGGTTTCATTGGTCACGAAGTTCTCGTTCTCAATTTCATACTGGTTGCCGATTGTCAGCTCACCCTCTTCCTTGCCGATGAGCTTACCGATAACGGTTACCTTGCCATCCTCGTCTTCCTCATCGAAAACATAGAGTTTGCCGATTTCAAACGTAAGTTTCTCCGGCTTTTCAATCTCCAGAGTTTCCCGGTTCAGCTTTCCACCAAAATGCTTCTCTAAAGTGTTGATGTAGGCATGGGCTTCATCATCGCTAGCTTTCCTAAACGTAAAAGTTATCATTTCAGATACTTCTTTGTTATAATCTTCGAAACATTCTTTCCACAGATAATGCTTGCTTTTAAATCTTGTGTAGCGATTATCTTTAAACCCTTCAAAGATAACATGTATGTCGCAATCTCTATGAACAAGCACGTCTCCCTTCTTGAAGAACTTGCTCCAGTCTCGCATTTCGTTAGATGGGAAGAGCAGAACTTCTCCTTCTTTATAGATTTTTCCGTTCTTGTCGAAAAAGTGTTCTCTTCCATCTTTGTCCTCAGTCCAGATTGCTTTCGCACTGTCCTTGTCGTTTGCCATTCCACTATGCCACACCTTCCCACATATTGGCGTGTACAACTCTGTACCATACTCTTCATCTTTGAGTATCTCGTAAATATCAATATCTTTCTGTTCCATTGTCTGAATGTTTTTATTGTTTGCTATTCTTGTTCTTTTTGTTGTGATTTTCAACTACCCTTATCATTTCATCGGTTACGGTCTCGATGAAGTCAAGGCAGGAAACCTGCGCCTTGGTGTAGGCATCTGCAACCTTCTTTGTCGGAAGCATTCTCAATGCCACGGCAGTAGCTTCTTGGTGCGTAAGCTGTAGTTCGAGGATGGATTGCAGGAAATCCAGGCTCACGGTCTCTTCTCCTGCCAGTTCTGCAAGTCTCTTAGCCTTTTTCATTATCTCTACAGACCTGCGTTTCATTTTGTGTTTGAATTCTTCGTTTACTTCCATGTTCTGAATGTTTTTTATTGTTTACAACTTCACTCGTCCGAGTTTAAAATAAAGTTCCAACAGTTCCTGAGTATTGAGCCAGAAATCGGTGTTGCCGATGTATACGTGATGTCGGTGTTCGTCCGTGATGATTTCTATCTTTTTCATACTATTTCTGTTTATAATAAAATACCGAGAGCCGCTGTCGTGATTGTCGCCAAGAGGAGCAATGCAACCAGAAAGCAGCCTTCAAATTTTTCTTCATTGCCTAAAGTCTTCCATTGTCGGACAGCGTCCGAAATCGTGGCAAGCAATACGATGCCAGCCGCAGCTGCTACGATGAGCATTAAAAAGCCTATCTGTTGTCTAACCATATCTCTTGTTATTTAAAAAGTTCCTGCTGTGGGTGGATGATGTCTGCACGTTTCTTCTTGGCTGCCCAGAGAAGGAGGTTGGTGTTCTTGGTTCCAGCATTCTTCTCAAGGTCTCTGATGATGCAGGTCAGGGCATCTTGAACCGCTTCGCTCTCGTTACCGTAGAAGATGCTGAGGGTGTCGTATCGGCTTGGGTAACCTGCCGGGCTGTCGTACCCGTGCTTTCCCTTCTGAATGCTGTACCCCCATATCCATCCAAACTGGGTGTTGGCGGTCATTACCTTCCATCCCCAGTTGTCTGCTCCCTCTACGGAATACTCGATTACGTGCGGATTGATGCAAATATCCTTGATATTGTATTTGAAGCCTTCATGCTCTGCGACCGGCTTCTTGATGTCGTAGCTGTTATCGGTCAGCCACTTGAACCAATCGTCCGAGGTCTTGAAAACAAGCCCTGCGGCTCTGCATTCGTGGAAAAATAACTCATTCATGGTCTTTAATCTCTATAAAGTGACAATCGCAACAAAGTGCACAAGCACAATACTCACCCAGTTCCTCGGCATCAAGGGCACACACATTGCAGCCACCTTCATTACAAGTATCATTCTTAACTTTGAAAACCTTGCCTTCTACATTCAGAAGCGTTCCTTCCTCGAAACCCTTGGCTATTTCTTCCGGTTTATTGATTACAATTACTTCTTTTCCCATAATTCTTTTGTTTTAAGCGTTTAAATTCTGTTTGATGTATAATTTGCCGTCCGATGCGTAAAAACGTCCCAGAGCGGCTTATTTTGCCCTCATTCTTTATTTTTCGGGCTTCCAGTCAATACCAAGCCGCTGCAGAACTCCCTTCTCGTAGTATCTTGTCAGCGAATCCTTTGCAGGCTTGTTGTTCGGGTTCTTCTTGAGGTCTGCGAGGTTCTGCTGGATTACCCACCGGAACTTGTCGTCTTGGCTCTGCTGGCTTGCTGGCTGCTGATGCTTGGCTTGCTCGTAAAGTTCCCCGATGCTCGGACGTGCCGTTGCTGCCGGGTCTTGCGGCTGCGGCTGCTGGATTGCGGCTGGCGGCTCGTTATTGAAGTTTCCCTCTAGCACCTTTGCGAAGTTTTGCTCATTGCCAAATATCCAGTCAAACTTGCCTACCCACCCCCTCTTGTTGTTTCCGTTCATGAAGTCGGAAGCCATCGCAATGTCAATTACCCGGTACAGAGTTTTCACGTCTCCCTTGCATTGACGAACCCTTGCCTTGACCATCACCTTTCGGTTCTCGGTCATGAGCGTAATAGGCGGCATCGCACTCTTCGTCTCATCATGCTTGCGGTTCCAGTATTCCTTGACGGCTGCATAGTCTATATTTTGAGATTTCGAACCCTTGCCGCCACCGGGTGCATCGGTCAAGACCGAAGCACTCTGAATACCTTCTTTAGAAGGTTTATTATTATCTGCAAGTTTACTTGCATCACTATCACTATCACTATCACTATCACTTAGGTATCGGGTCGTATCTTTTGGTATACGCTCGTATACGTTCGTATCGTTTGGTATACGCTCGTTTCCTTTGGTATCATTCGTATTCGATTTATTCCATCGTTTACGAATGTTTTCACGGTTACGCTCGCATTTCTTTTGGTACTTCTGCTGGTTTCGGTCTATCTTATCTTTGATGAAGACGAAAGCCATACGTACAACTGGCTCTAGGTTGATAACCTCGCCATCCCTTGCGTAGATGAAGAGTGCCCGGGTCAGTTGACCGAGTTGCTCATCCGTCAGCCCATCGATTAATTGATAGTCTGAAGTGTATAGTATAAATGAATCGTTCATAATTTTATTCTGATAATGATATTTTCTTTTCCAGCTTCCTTTTGAGCACGGTAGCCATGCGGATTTTATTCCGCTGGCTTGTGTCGGTCGGTGCTGTCACTTTTCCACCTAGGGAAATATAATTCTCCAGTTGGGAAATTATATTCCGTAGGTCGGTTTTTGATATAGGAACAGCCATAAGCCCTGCCTTTACTTAATGAGCAATCTTCTTGCGCCTTGCACCTGCTTGATGTACTTGGCGCACGCTTTAGGATGGTCTTCAAGATAAGCCTTTGCATCGAACTTCTCAGATGCCTTCGGTGCTTTCCAGGTTGCCAGCGTCTTGCCGTTTCCGTCAACGATGCTCTCTGCGTCCCCGAAGAACAGCTTCAAGTTGTCCTCGATTTCTTTCTGTCGGTTCTCCAGCGTCTTGCCCTTCTCCTTGATTTCCTTCAACTCGATGAGCATATCCCCGATTTCTGCTGTGGCTTCTATCTCCTTCCCTGCCTTGTGGAGTGGTGATTTCAGGAGAACGTCTTGTGCGCTATATGCTGCTGGCTCTTGGTTGCCCACGATATTGTCCACCCAGAACTTGGTTATCTCGTCCCTCATCCATCCGAAGAACTCGGGGTCGAAGTCGATATCACGGTAGCCGAACTCCCTGCCTGCTGTAAGCCATGCAAGTGCTCCATCCTTGTATTCGCCCACACCGAGGTTCATTTGCAGCTGGCAGAACCAGTGTTTCGGGAGGTCGTCTGCATCTATCTGCATCTGCGTGGTCTTGCACTCCAGTATGCTCTTGCTGGCTTCGTTGTGTGTTGCCCCAACTCTCCAGAAGGTGCGGTCTGGGCTTACCCTCAGATACGGTGTATCGGTGTTCGTAATGGTGTAGTCGTCAGTAGATGCCTTGATGATGTGGCAGTGGCTCTCTCGCTGGAAAAACTGCGCCACAGCGTCCTCCAGCAGGTGTCCTGCCACCATTGCGAAGTTCTCAACCTTTGGTGGGTCGATACCCTTCTTGCGTCTCCACAGCTGATATGGTGTTTCCCATGGGTTCAGTCCCAGTACTGTACCTGCCTCTGATGCACCTATTCCCTTTGTGCGGTTCTGCAACCACTCCTCTCTGCTTTTATATTTGATTATCTGTTTCATTGTCTGAATGTTTTCATTAAGAATTTTCTTGCTGCTTCGATAATAAGATGGCGAAGGAATCCGTCCTTTTCCATTGTCTGCGCAATTCCGCTTGCGAGGAAATTGGTCGAGCCGTGGTAGGCAATATGGAAATTGAATCCTTGGTTTCCGTTTTCGTCTGTGTCTCCAGTCGTCTCTGCTGCAACCTGAAGATAGTTTCTTTCTTCCTCGTCTTCTTCTGCCCATGCCTTGTAACCATCTGCGGTTTTGCTAAAGTACTTGCCGATGGTGCACTTGTGTCTCTGTTTGTTTTCTTTTTCTGCCATAATTTTAACTGAATGTTTAAAAGTTGCCGCAGGCTCCCTATAATCTAGTCAGGTTCCCACCCTGAAGGTTGCCCTGCGGCTAATTGGGAAACGCTATAACATTATAAACCAAACTATTTCTTTGCGGCTGTGCCAGTCTTGCCTTGGCTGCGGTTCATTGCCTTCTCAGCCTTCTTCTGTGCGTTCTCGGCTGCTGCCTGCGCCTGCTGTGCGATGGCTTCCTGCTGCTTTGGCTTCTTGAAGCTCTCCTCTACGGTGGCCGTGCCTTCCTTGATGGCGTTGTATACACCAGCCAGCTTCTGAATGTCCTCTGCTGTGACTTCCTCGGCTGATTTCTTCCCGATGTAGTCAAGCAGCATAAGGTCTGTAACCTGGTATACTTGGAAGCAGGCTACGCAGTTCTTCCACTGGCTCTGTACGCCAGTCTGCTTTATGTGTTCGAGTGCCTTTGCCTGCACTTCCTTCACCACGCTTGCAATCAATACCTGCGGCACGACCTTGCAGATTGCATTACGCTGTGCGATCGCCACGGCTGCATTTCCGACTACCACCTGCATATCCTGCGAATACGTGTACCCCTTCGATGTCAGGATGCTGCGCTTCACTTCCACGGAGTAGGCAACGTTGCTCTCGAGGTCGTGGCAAACACCCTGCGCTGTGATGGTCTTGCCATCGTTGGCGATGATGCGACCCGCGATGCGCAGGTTCTTCCAGCAGGCAGAAATGATTTCAGTAAATCGGACACTCGGACCCTCAATTACTGTTGTCTTTCCGTCCTTGCTTTGTCGTTCGAGGTGGTAGAAGCAATTGTATGCTACATCATCGTCCATGGCTGCCAGTGCTACCATGTTCTGCTTGCATTGCATGATGTCTCTCGGGAACTTGTGCGCTGTGGCAATCTGTCCGTCAATCTCCGAGCGGTTGATAGCTTCCAGCATTTCGCCACCGCTTACTTGAATAATTTCATTTTCCATAATTCGTTCTTTTTATTGTTCAACATAATCTTTTAATTAACTCTAGTGGAAGGCTGGGGATTCGAACCCCAGTTGATTGCTACACCACCCTTGCCTGCTGGTGGATGCCCTTCCGTTGCAGGGCGCACGCTGTCTGTTTCCGCATATTGAATGGTAAAAAACAACTAACCAATAACCTTTGAAATGAGTTAAGCGTGCGCCCTTTGCCCTGCCGCTGCAGGGAGCCATATAATAATTGTTTAACATCGTAATCAAACCATTTGAGCCATAAGGCTGTCGAGCCTGCTTTCCTCGAAGGCGTCCATCGGGTCTTGGTCTGCGTATTGGCTGTTCTCCTCCAGCCAGTCGTCCATCACGTCTTGATAGTTAACGCAACCCTCGATAGCTTCCTCCAGCCGCTCGCTTCCGTTGTTGTTATTCTTATGCGCCACTACCGCTGTGTTTCCGGTTCTGTCGCACCAGACTGAAATGTCGCCTGCCTTGGTCTTGATGTCTACCCTTGCAACCGCTGGTCGCTGTGGATCACGGTCTATCTCCAGCCAGATAGCATCGTACATTTTCGTCCTGCATCCCTCGATAATTCTTGGCTTCATTCGTTACCTCCTCTCTTATTGAATATGTAACTTTGGAAAGTCTCACGGCACGACTTCAATATGTCGTTATCTGTTCCGTTCAGTTGTATGAGCGGTATATTATCGAGTGCCACGTAAAGGTTGCCCTTAAACTCTCTGTACTGGATTCTTCGCTCTGCCTCGATGTAACACTTGTTGTTTAGTTCGCAACACTTTCGGGTCTTGCGGTTCGCCTTCCAGTTAGTGATAAGCCAGCAGATGTCTGTGTACTTCACGATCATCCTGCGCATATTGATTGATAACTTGCTCATAGGGCAATCCTCCAGACTTTTTTAATCTCGCTGCCCTCGAATACCTTGCGGTTGTCGATTCTGCGGAACTTGACCTTAATCTTACCAGCCTGCAACCATCTGCGCAGGGTGTTGCGATGGATGCCAAGCACCTTGCAGGTCTCTGTCATGGTGTATCTGCCTGCGTCCGCTACCTTTGGTTCTACGTTCGTCATACTAAGCCCTCCAAAAAATTAAAGTTACTAATGCGATGGCAACTGCAAGGGATAATACTTCGTCACTTGTGATAATCTCGATAAACTTCTTCATACGCTCTGAATGTTTAAATGGTTCGACTTGATTACTTGCGCACGGCTGTGCGTCTCTTTGGTTTGATTACGCCAGCCTTAATAAGGATGCATCTCACGTTCTGCTGGGTGCAACCAACATGCTGAGAAACCGCGAGCATAATTCTGCTGTCTGATGTCTCGGCATGTGCTTTCGCCCGGAAATCTGCAAACATCGCGATGATGTTCTTCTTTCGTTCGTCCTGCTGCTTCTGCAGCGGTGTTCGAAAATCATAATTAAAATTTTCTCCCATTTTCTTTTGTATTTTAAATTATTTTGTTTATCTTTGCCAAAGAGTTTTTAAACTCGTTTCTGAAATCGTTTGCAAAAATAAAACAAATATTTTAGATTACAAAACATTTAGTAGTGGTTTTAATTTTATTTTAATTTTATTTAATTTTGTTTTAATATGAACGGAGAAGAACTGAAACAATATATAAAGCGGTCGGGAATGTCCGTTGCTGCTGTTGCAGAGCAGTTAGGAACTAGCCCGCAAAACTTGAATGCGAAGTTTAATCGCAAGTCAATAAAGACCGATTTCTTGCAAAAGATAAAGGAAATCATCGACAAGTGTGCCCCTCCTCTCCCTGCTGAGATGGAAGCGGCTGTTATCGGTTCAAACGTCAATGGTTCGAACAGTTCCAATGTCTCCCAGTCAATAGGTAGTGATGCTGCCTTGGCTGCTGAGAATAAACTGCTGCGAGAACAGAATGAGTTCCTGCAAAGTCAGGTAAAAACGCTGCTTGCCATTGTCGGACAGAAATAATTTAGTAACTTTGCAAAATGAAAAAGTATGGTTAGTAAGTTAATTAAAGAGCACGACCGCAGGACGCTGCTTGCAACGTATCTGTATGGTGTCTCTAATCTGTTTATAAGCGGAACGGGTATCGGTGGCTTCTCGCCATTGATTACTGGCGATGAGATAGGATTGTACAATGTCCTTTTTATCGTCTTCGGTGTCATAGCGTCATTCGCCTTCGCTTATTTCGCTAATAACGTAATGAAGTATAATAATTCAAATGTTTAGATTATGGAACTAGCAACATTATTTATGTTCATCGGTGCGGTTATCGGCACAGGTCTCGTGATTTGGTCTAAGACGAAATCGGGCGAGAAATGGCTGCGTGAACTTTAGTTCTCGCTCCAGGTACAATATCAACTAAAATTCTAAGTAACGATGAAAGATGAGGATTTCATAGAGCGGAAGGAGAAGGTTCTTCTTGCCGCCCTCGGGAAAAGCTGGCTATGGAAAGCCAGCAGGTTGATAATAGGTATTATCCCTCCAGTGGGTGCGTTTGTAATGCTGGTTCACTGCACTCTGCTCTCGCTCGGCATTCGTGTAAAACTCACGGAGTGGATATTCGACTGCTCAATATTCGGCTTCATCGCCTGGATCATCGTCAGCCTTGCCTATGGCTTCTGCTGGGTGCATCGGGCGTTCGCTACCTACGGAGTGCTGATTTCGTTCTGTATCGACTTCCAGCGTTCTTTCGGGTTCGGTGTCTTGCGCCAGCCGCTGCACATTCTGATGGTTGCCCTCGGTCTCTTCCTCTTCTTCGTCTTCTTCAAGAAAAAGGCTTGGAATGAGTTCTACGACAGAAGTATAAATCATTTAAATAAATAGCGTATGGGAAGTTTCATTAATGGACTGGCAAAGGGTTTCGTCCGCTCTGCTGTCAATCAGGTAGGAAGAGATGCTGGTCGTGTTGTCAGCAATAACATCTACGGTGATGCTCACTCTATACCGCACCGCAATGTTTCCGCTGGCGGTACTGGTCGCATAACTGGTGTTGGGCAGGTAGAGGATGAGGGAATCCAGCCGATAGTCCCTTCTGTTGGTGCTGCTTGGTTCTGGGGGTTCGTTGGTTTTTGTTTTAGCATCATCGGTGGAGTCGTCCTGCTGATTGTTGGCTACAGAAAGCTTAAAAACAAATACACTGCCTATGGCTGGCAATATACATCGCAGGCGGTCTATGTCGCTGACGGTCGCTATAAGACCGGGGAGCGTTACGATGGGCATCAATTGACTAGGCGTAAGGTGGAGATTGAAGCAGACGATTACACCATAGCAAGAAACGAGAAGATAGCAAAGATTTATCTATACTTTGGTTTCGCTGCCGTTCTCGGATATATCTTTGTAATGTTAGTTATGCCGAATGTGCCGAATTAATTACCTTCTCGCCTACGAGAAATTCCTGCCAGTGCTCACCCCTTCCGAGGTGGAGGGTCTGCTGGCTTCTCGTCCATCGCTGGCTCAGCTGCAAGACTGGTCGCAAAGATTAAATAATCATCGGGCAAGGCTGGAAAACGTTTTCAGTCGAGCCTACAAAAAGATAAAATAATATGGAAGATAAAAATCTGATGTCCGCTGATGTGGATATAGTCGTGCGCTTCTTCTCTGCCATCGACCGCCTGAAGGCTGATGGTTGCATTGGTGGTCTCAAGACGATAACCGACCGGTATGGTATCAACCGCTGGAACATCATGTCCCTGCGAGAAAAGCCTGCCGAGTACTACGGTCGCTTTCGTCCGTCTTGGGTTCAGTTCCTAGTCCGTGATTACCACATCAACCCATACTGGCTGCTCCTTGGCTCGGGAGAGTTTTATGCAAATGGTTTCACGCCCGAAATCGTGAAAAACCTGAATAAAAACTGCACAAGAAAAAAGCAGTCTGCATAAGTTTTTAATTTTCAATTATTTAGAACATACGTTATGATTTTAAGTACAACTCCAACCATAGAAGGCCACCCTATCCGTGAATACCGTGGCGTAGTAACCGGCGAAACCATCATCGGTACCAACTTTGTAAAGGATTTCTTTGCCAGTGTCCGTGATGTAATCGGCGGCAGAAGCGGTTCTTACGAAAGCACACTCCGCGAGGCTAAGGATACAGCCCTCAGAGAGATGGCCGACCGTGCCGCATCCCTGGGCTGCAACGCCATCGTGGGCATCGACCTGGATTACGAAACCGTAGGAAAAAGCGGCTCCATGCTGATGGTAACATGCAGCGGAACGGCGGTGATTATCTAAGTTGACTGTACAAAAGAACAAAACATGCTTGAAATGGGGCGGTAACTACCTAAAAAATCGAGTTACCGCCCCTATTCAGATATATTTTTATCTATATAGTGTGGTGACATACACCTGATGAATGTCACCAACTTTCTTCTATTTCATTTATTCTATCACCCAATCCTCTATACTTCGCTGGTTTTCCGAGAAGTTAATACCCACTTTCACAACCTTCCGCCCATCATCGGCAAAAGCCTTAGCATAGTCCTTGTCGCTGATTTGCGCCATAGCGCTGTCGGCAGACTTCTTATATTTTAACTCAAAGATAAAGATACTCTTATCCGTCTTGAGCACAAGGTCTATTCTTCCATCCGAAGTGGTATGCTCCACCTTCACATCTTCGCCAAGCATAGTGAAGATGGTGAACATCACGGCTTGATAGTGACGCTCATTATTGTTGATAATCGTATATGGAAACTTATCATAGAATGCCTTCAAGTGAGGCATAAAGGCTTCCATGTCGTCATTAACGAGCACATTCTTGGAATAAGCATACATAATGGCATCATATCTGTTCATGTCTTGCGAAGTATAATACCTGACGAGACTATCAGAAAAGCCTTGTCTTACTTCTAGATTTGGGAAACAGAGATGATACAATTTTCCCCTTCGCTCATATCCTTTAATAGTAAGGTAGCCACTTTGGAAAAGGACAGGAATAGGATCAGCGAGTCTTTCCGTAGGTGTATCAAAACGTGAAGCCTGTATCCACAAATCGTCCAGATTGAGCATATCCAAATTCTTCTGCTGCATCAGTTCTATCAAGAACGTAGGCGTACCAGATGTAAACCAATAGCTATTAAACTCCTTATCGTCCAAAGCATTGATAATACTGTAAGGATTGAAGATATCCTCGCTATTGATACTGAAGTGGTAGCCATCATAATGCTGCTTGAGTTGCTCTAAGGTCTCCTCATAAGTGAGTCCATTATGCTCAGCCATCTCCTCGATACCCTCACGGAAATACTGAGTCAATTCACTCTTGGTAATACCACAACAGCTACTGTATTCATCCTTCAACGTGAGAATCTTGAGATTGTTCAACTCACTAAAGATGCTGAGCTGGCTAAACTTGGAGATGCCTGTGATGAATACAAAGCGGATGTTTCCCTCTTGCTGTTTCAATGGGCTGAAGAAATCTCTCATAATGTTGCGGATGGTCTTCTGTAAGTCTTCGTCACTGACAGAATCATGCATAGGGGCATCATATTCGTCGATGAGAACGACTGCTTGTTTACCTGTTTGAGCGGTAGCAGCAAGCAAAATATCCCTAAAGCGAGCCCCAAAGCCTTCACGCTCAGATTCTGGAACTTCTATTCCATATTTCTGCTCTTCAACTTTAAGTATATTATTTAATATGATTTTAGTATTCTCCAAACTATAATACTTACCGCAGCTCAAATCCAGGTGGATGACAGGATATGCCGTCCATTCCTTCTCCATCTGTTCGATGGCAAGTCCCTTGAACAGCTCTTTCTTACCCTCGAAGTAAGCCTGGAGGGTAGATACAAACAAGGATTTTCCGAATCGACGTGGGCGACTCAGAAAATGAAACTTGGCATAATGAGCCAACTGATAGACGATAGCCGTCTTGTCTGCATAGAAGTAATTCCCCTTCACGATTTCGGAGAACGTTTGTATTCCCAAAGGATATCTCTTTGAAGCCATAATCTTACTCTTAATAATTAATGTACAAAGATACAGATAATATTTCAGAAAACAAGCATTTTTCTGATTATTAACAATATATCACTGCAAAAATAGAACTGCAATTCAACAAAACATGCTTGAAACGGGGCGGTAACGGCCTTAAAAAACGACCCGCACATTTGAGCATCGTTGAGAGGCTTGGCGGATTCTGTTGCTGCAAAGATACGAGTAATTATTGATTATACAAACTTTTGAGCAAGAAAATTCACGCAAAAGTAGATTTCTTTGATATATTTGTATTTAATAGTGTTAAATCAGACCATAAAAACACATTTTGTCTATAAAAAAAGAAAGAATATGAGATAAAAATGTTACCTTTGTAACGTCTATACCCATACCGAAAGCCTCGAGGGGCAGAGGTTGGGCAGACATATACATAATAAAAGGCGTATCTGACGCTTTGGTTTTGACGATTCGTGAACTTCGCAAACTCATTTGTCAGTCAAGAACAAAGCAACAAGGAACGTCTCATGGGTGTATTGTATACAGCCCTCATTGGCTTCGGTTGCATTTCGCATTCGTTGCAAAAAGGGTATTTATATATTTACACATACGTGGGGCTTTCGGCGTTGTATCAGCGTTGTACATTGAAAGACGATATTTTTTATTTGTTACCTACTTCATTATCAGTAGGTACACGAAAATACAGACGTAAGCATCATTTTGTTGGGTGACAAGAAAGAACCAACAAAATGAAAAACAAATCCTGTGCAACAAATTTTGCTACCCAACAACCATTTTTACTGTTAATTCTACTTCAAGAACCATTTTTACTGGCGGAAAGAAAAAAGATGTGTTACTTGTCTATGGCTGCCAACCAAAGCCAATACACAAATATAAATTCATTCATCTTAGTATATATATACTAATGGATTGGATGAACTGAACGAATTGCGGAGCGATAGCCCAACCGTGCCATATGCAGTATTGGGTTGTCGCTCTCTTTCTTTCCGCCAGTAAGAACTCTTGTATGATTTCTGTTACTTTCCACTTGTAATCGCTTGTTTCAAGTCGTTCTTGGCTCTTTTTATCCTCACAATTCAACTTTTCTAATTGTTACTCCGTTACCTGAATCTTCATCACCATTTCTGGGCTTTGATAAATTTGGTTGCAAAGGTAATGTCTGTACCCATATTCCTTGCAAGGTCAGTGCCTATGGTCTCTTGCTAAAATCTCCACTTTGCAGGTCGTATTTGAGCAGAGAACCTTGCAGGAAAAGCACAGACACCTTTTGAGGCAACAAAATTTTAATCAATCCCGAAATTGCAGATGCAAAATTAGGGAATAAAAAAATGAAGACTTATGGCAAACATTTGTGACACTCAGTACAAGGTGATGGGCGAACGCAAGGCGGTAGCCGACCTTTGGAACACGCTCCAAACAATGGAGGTGAACACCAAGAACGTATATCTCTACAAGTTGGCGGAACACTATGGCATCGACTATGAGAAGATGGGCATATCGGTAAGAGGACATGTCTATTGGGCAGAGTTTGAGGCAGACGATGACATCTGCTTGTTGTCCTTTGACACCGAAAGTGCTTGGTCTGCCTGTGAGGAGTTTTTTGATGAACTGAACAAAGTCCTTGGTGGAGAACTTTCCATCAGTTATCGTGAGATAGAATGTGGATGCGACGTTTTCTATGTCCACGACGAGCAAGGCTTCTTCCCAGAGGAATGCTGTGTGAGTTCTTCGGGTGAGCCTTTCGAGGATGCTTGTGAGGACATCTTTGACACTTGCCAAGATGCTATTGCCAAGTGGTGTGAGAAGATGGGTATCTCGCAAGGTGACAGAACCGATGATGAAATGGTGGACTTCATCAACAGCTATGAGTATGAGAACGAGGACACCTATTATTATATAAACAAGTTCACGTTTGGCTGATGGAAAGATTTGAGACGATAGAGAAAGTCCCCACTTGGGCATTATGCTATATCATCAATGGCGACCCTACGGGATTGAGTGACGAGGACATCAAGATGGTTGATGGCTTCATGCAGAAATGGCAAGTGGAGATTGTTTCTCCACTCAGCCAAGAAGGAAACGCATCATTCTCGCACTATCCTGCCTTTGGACTACCTGCCGAGGTTGAGGAGTGCAAGGTGATTTATCATTCGGAGAACCCACAAACTTTATAGAGCTATGTTTGAATACGAAGAATTGACCGACATTATCGGTTGCAGTTGCACACTGCTGATACCCTACAGAGGACGCACAGAAGGTTTCGTGGTTGCAGACTATGGTGAGGACATCGTGGTGAAATTGCGCAATGGCAAGGAAATAGTAGAAAGACGTGATGACGTTCTTGTCTATGACTGACGAAAAGGATGCTTGGTGGGAATTATGCTTGCCAGGCATCTTTTTTTCTTTCCGCCAGTAAAAGACCTTTTGTATGAAACGGCAAACTCCCTTCATCGTTTGCCGATAAACTTTTATATGGCTATGCTTTGATGGTTGTATTCGTCAAATGGCGACCTGCCTCTTTGTATGAGATAAAATCTGCGACTACGCCTTTCTTGTAGCTTTTCGTACAATGGAGCCTTTTGTCTGAGGATGGATCTTGTTTGCAGCACTGCGATTGTAGTTGGTTGCTCTTGCTTACCTTTCTCTATAAATAGGAGTAGCCTTCGAAGCAGGTTCTCCTTCTGCTTGTCTTGGTCAATATGCTCATGCGACCACCCTCCATGCGGAAAAGTATATTGCCTGTTGGTTTACCATTGTTTATGACGGCACACGCCATGGAGACGTGCTTTGCATTGGTGATGGTTGCTGCAAATGATTGAGCCATACGATGCAGTTACGGTGTTCTTGCGCCCTTTTCTGAATTACCGATTTTTTGAAGCCACTATTTTTCCTATGCAAAGGTAGCGTGATGCTTCGACAGATGGAATCCGTCTTGTGCGGTCGCTTCGCTGTGACCAATAAAATAGCCGATAATCTTCCTTTTTCTCCTCACCGCCAACAGAAAACGAGTATTATAGTCGATTTTCATGGTGCTGCCCTCATGTGCCACATCCCTGCTTTTGAATTGCATGTAAAAATTAAGTTTCACTTCAAAAAGTAATTCAATATGAAAAAGATCGAGAACACTTTCGTAGTAACAGGATTCGTAGGCAACAACGCAGAAATCCGTCAGTTCACCAACGCTT
>ERZ869983.24-NODE-24-length-48651-cov-7.349879_pt1 | contig 48651 bp, 45 predicted proteins | sample MGYA00521106_ERZ869983 | MGnify/ENA primary metagenome ERZ869983 (study PRJEB32232, sample SAMN07284972) | human gut metagenome | biome: human-associated habitat; material: feces | host: Homo sapiens | place: Tanzania | collected 2014-04-05 ...
TGAGGAAAATTCTCTAGCTGCTCTTCCGATCGTTTATTTATTTTTTATCATATACTCGAAATCTACAGTTGGCCAACACACAAATTAAAATTCCTCTTGACACTTCCCTTACGTCACCCTTTATGATACTGTATAAAGAGAAAACCAAGGAGGACAAAAATGACAAAAGATGGATACTACACATCCGGTGAATTTGCAAAAAAAGCGAATGTAACCTTAAGAACGATCCGCTACTACGACCGCCAAGGTATCCTAAAGCCAAGCAAAGTCGCAGACAATGGATATCGTCTTTACACAGATGCCGATTTTGCCAAATTACAAAAAATCTTATCATTAAAATACCTCGGATTTTCCTTAGAAGAGATCATGACGATGACGATCAATGATGAAGACCAGGATTTCATTAAAGAATCTATCAGCCTACAGCTATATCTTGTACAAAAAAAGATGGAACACCTGAAACTGGTAGAACAATCCTTAGAAGAGATGGAACAAAAGATGGACAATGAAGAGAAAATCGACTGGACACAGATGATGAATCTTCTTCACGTAACCAATCTGGAAAAAGGATTAGTAGAACAATACAAGAATGCATCCAACCTCGATATCCGCATCGGACTTCATCAGAAATATTCACAAAACCCACAGCCATGGTTTGACTGGATCTATGAGCAGTTAAACTTAGAAGAGAAAGACGAAGTATTAGAACTAGGATGTGGAACAGGAGAGTTGTGGAAGAATAAAAATCTCCCAAAAGATGTTCATGTCACCTTATCCGACCAGTCACAAGGTATGGTAAAAGATGCCAGAAAGTATGTTGGAGATGGAAAAGGACAGATTTCTTATCAGACGATCGACTGCAGAAAGATTCCAAAAGAAGATCATAGTTTCGATAAAGTGATCGCAAACCACGTATTATTTTATTTGGATGATCGACAGCAGGTACTAAATGAGATTAAAAGAGTTCTAAAACCAAACGGAACATTTATCTGCAGCACTTACGGAAGCAGTCATATGCAGGAAATTACACAGTTAATTAAAGATTTTGACGAGAGAATCACACTTTCGGATCATAAATTATATGACGTATTTGGACTGGAAAATGGAGAAGAACAATTAAAAAAAGTATTCTCAAAAGTAAAAGAAGTTGACTACGAAGATGAATTGTTGGTTGACCAGCCAGAACCACTGATTTCCTATATTTTATCCTGCCATGGAAACCAGCATGAATATTTAAACCATCGTTATTTAGAATTTAAAGACTTTGTAAGAAAGAAGATGGCAGCAAAAGGCGTGATCAAGATCACAAAATCTGCCGGAATTTTTATATGTAAACCATAAACAAAGATCATAATAAAGGAGACATTATGAAAGTTTTTGTCACAGGAGTCAAAGGACAGCTTGGCTTCGATGTAATGAACGAACTAGAAAAACAGGGGCTTGAAGGAATCGGTGTGGATATCGATGAAATGGATATCACAGATGCCGATCAGGTAAATAAAGTAATTAAAGAAGCAGCACCAGATGCAGTCATTCACTGTGCAGCTTACACAGCTGTTGATGCAGCAGAAGATAACGAAGAAATCTGCAGAAAAGTCAATGCACAGGGAACAGAAAATATTGCAAAAGTCTGCGAAGAATTAGACATCAAAATGATGTATATCAGTACAGACTACGTATTTAACGGACAGGGAGAAAGACCTTGGGAGCCGGATGATGAGAGAGAGCCTCTAAATGTCTATGGACAGACAAAATATGAAGGGGAACTTGCCATTGAAGAACATGTAAAGAAATTTTTTACTGTTCGTATCGCATGGGTATTTGGAGTCAATGGAAAGAACTTCATCAAAACAATGTTAAACCTTGGAAAGACACACGATCATTTAACAGTTGTCGATGACCAGACAGGATCACCAACATACACATACGATCTTGCGAGATTATTAGTTGATATGATCCAGACAGACAAATACGGAAGATATCATGCAACCAATGAAGGACTTTGCACATGGTATGAATTTGCCTGCGAGATCTTCAAACAGGCAGGTATGAATGTGTCCGTAGCTCCAGTCAGCAGTGACGAATATCCAGCCAAAGCAAAACGTCCATCCAACAGCAGAATGGATAAGAGTAAGCTGACAGCCAATGGATTTACACCATTACCAACATGGCAGGATGCATTAAGCAGATATTTAAAAGAAATTGAATATTAAAAATAAAAAAGGAGAACGATCATGGGAAAAATTACAGTAACACCTTGCGATATTGAAGGACTTTATGTTATTGAACCAACAGTATTTAAAGATGAAAGAGGATATTTCGTAGAAACATATAACCAGAACGACATGAAAGAAGCAGGACTTGACATGGTATTCGTACAGGATAACCAGTCTATGTCTACAAGAGGTGTGCTTCGTGGATTACATTTCCAGAAACAGTTTCCACAGGGAAAATTAGTACGTGTAGTCAGAGGAAAAGTTTTTGATGTAGCTGTAGATTTAAGATCTGATTCCAAAACTTATGGAAAATGGTTCGGTGTAGAATTATCAGCAGAAAATATGAAGCAGTTCTATATTCCAGAAGGATTTGCACATGGCTTTTTAGTATTATCTGATGAAGCAGAATTCTGCTACAAATGTACAGATTTCTATCATCCAGGAGATGAAGGCGGTCTTGCATGGAACGATCCAGAAATCGGAGTTGAATGGCCATTAGAAGAAGGCGTTGACTTGATCATTTCTGAAAAAGACCAGAAATGGAAAGGTTTAAAAGACACATTTAAGTTTTAATCACTACCCGGAGGGAGAAAGGGAACACAAATGAAGGGAATTATTCTTGCCGGAGGTTCCGGTACCAGACTGTACCCATTAACAATGGTAACATCAAAGCAGTTACTGCCAATCTATGATAAACCAATGATCTATTATCCATTATCTGTATTAATGAATGCAGGAATCCGTGATATTCTGATCATTTCCACACCAAGTGATACACCAAGATTTGAGTCTTTATTAGGAGATGGACATCAGTTTGGAGTGAACTTATCTTATGCTGTACAGCCATCACCAGACGGACTTGCACAGGCATTTATCATCGGAGAAGACTTTATTGGAGATGATAGTGTGGCAATGGTTCTTGGAGATAACATTTTCCATGGACACGGATTAAAGAAACGACTACTGCGTGCCGCTAATAAAAAAGAAGGAGCAACTGTTTTCGGATACTATGTAGATGATCCAGAACGTTTCGGAATCGTTGAGTTTGATTCTGATGGAAAGGCAGTCTCAATCGAAGAAAAACCAGAAAAACCAAAATCAAACTACTGTGTCACAGGATTATACTTCTACGATAACAATGTCGTAAAATATGCAAAAGAATTAAAACCATCTGCCAGAGGAGAATTAGAGATCACAGATTTAAATAAGATTTATCTGGAAAAAGGTGAGTTAGATGTTGAATTACTTGGACAGGGATTCACATGGTTAGATACAGGAACACATGAATCCTTAGTGGAAGCAACAAACTTTGTAAAAACAGTCGAAACACATCAGCACAGAAAGATCGCCTGCTTAGAAGAAATCGCATATTTAAATCATTGGATCACAAAAGACCAGTTATTAACAGATATCGAACCATTAAAGAAAAACCAGTATGGACAGTATTTAATGGACGTTATGGCAGGAAAATTTTTAGATAAATAAGGAGAATAACATGAAAATATTAGTAACCGGTGGAGCCGGATTTATCGGTGGAAACTTTGTTCATCATATGGTAAACAAATATCCTGATTACGAGATCGTAAACTTGGATTTATTAACATATGCAGGAAACCTTGAAACATTAAAACCAGTCGAAGACAAACCAAATTACAAATTTGTCAAAGGTGATATCGCAGACCGTGAATTTATCATGGATTTATTCGAAAAAGAAAAATTCGATATCGTTGTAAACTTCGCAGCAGAAAGTCACGTAGACCGTTCCATCGAAGATCCATCTATTTTTGTAAAAACAAACGTAGAAGGAACAGTTGTACTGTTAGATGCAGCAAAGAAATACGGTGTAAAACGTTACCATCAGGTATCTACAGATGAAGTATACGGAGATCTTCCATTAGACCGCCCAGATTTATTCTTCACAGAGACAACACCACTACACACATCAAGTCCATACAGCAGTTCCAAAGCAAGTGCAGACTTATTTGTATTAGCTTACCACAGAACATTTGGACTTCCAGTGACGATCTCAAGATGCTCCAACAACTATGGACCATACCATTTCCCAGAGAAACTGATTCCATTAATGATCAGCCGTGCATTAGCAGACGAAGAACTTCCAGTATACGGAAAAGGTGAAAATGTCCGTGATTGGTTACACGTATCTGACCACTGTGAAGCCATCGACCTGATCATCCACAAAGGAAAAGTCGGAGAAGTTTACAATGTAGGTGGACATAACGAACGTACAAACTTAGAAGTTGTAAAGACTATCTTAAAAGCCTTAGACAAACCAGAAAGCTTGATCAAATTCGTAACAGACCGTCCAGGACATGACATGCGTTATGCGATCGACCCAACAAAATTAGAGACAGAGCTCGGATGGGAACCAAAATACAACTTCGACACAGGAATCGCACAGACGATCGAATGGTACTTAAATAACAAAGAATGGTGGCAGAACATTTTATCCGGAGAATACGCAAACTACTTCGATAAGATGTACGGAAACCGCTTATAGGAGTCTGTATGAGAGTACAGAAACAGACAAAACGAGTGTTATACTGGGGGATAACACTCGTTTTGATGATTTTGATTTTTTCATTTTCCGCAAAGAACGGGACATCCTCAGCAGGGATGAGCATCGGATATGCAAAAGAACTTGCAAGAATCTTAAGCTTTCTTGGATTCTTCCAGATTCATTCCAATGCGGATCTTATGATGCATGCAGAAGCGGTGCACACGTTCGTTAGAAAAACAGCACATTTTACGGAGTATGCAGTACTTGGATTCTTTACTTATAAGGCGGTGTCTTGTGATGTGCTGGATCGAAAGAAAGCAGTATTGATCGCACAGTTGATCTCTACAGGATATGCATCAACCGATGAGATTCATCAGATGTTTGTTCCGGGACGAGAGGGAAAAGTATTTGATGTGATGATTGATAGTTGTGGGGCATTTTGTGGGATCATGTTATCTTTGATCTCGCAGAAGTTGATAGAGAAAAAGAAAGGAAATCAGATTTAAAATGTCTGATTTCCTTTCTTTTTCATGATCCTTAGGCTGGAATCCAATTTCCAATCCATTTTTTTGTTGTTTGATTATATTTTCTTTTGTATAATTTTCCGTTCATAGTCTTATATTTCCAAACGATGACATCGCCGCTGTATACAGAAGAATCTTCTTCTGAAACAACAATAGAAGGTTCGTTTGAGGTATCTTGGGCTGAGACGATTGAGCCAGAAAATACACCAATAGAGATAAAACCGAATAAAAATAGTAAAATAAGTTTATTTAATCTTTTCATAAAATTTCATAGCCTCCTTGCGGTTAGAATATATTTTAGGACCTTTATAATCTTCAGGGGTTTCAATGATTCCTGCATTTATAAAAGCATCTTCATGTTTGATATACAAATCATAGCCTTTGCCATCTTTTCGCTTTATATAAAAAGAATTACTGCTGTCGGGTTTATCAAAAATAATAGTGCCATTCTTGTCATAGTTTGGAGCTGGCGAACTTGGCTGAAAGATAAAGCACAGCGAAAGGATGAACAATAAAGAGATAGATCCAATATGTATAAATTGTGAAAATAAATTTCTGCGAATCTTTGGACTATCCTTGATAAGATCGCATCTTTTCTCAATGTTTAAAATCGTACCTTCCTGAAAATGAAGTGTTGGAAGGGTGTGGAACGTATGAGTCTGTTTGGAAGTATTGAGAAGACTTAACATATAATTTGTTCTTGTAAGTTCATCTCTGTCTTTGGTAAGACGGATATCATTTGCATATTCCGCAGTATCTTTGATCAGGCGGCGAATCATATAAGATAGAGGATTCCACCAGTAGATACATACAACGAGTTCCCAGAAAAAACTCTTCCACAAGTCATGGTGCAGATAATGATTGAGTTCATGCATAAAAATAAAACGCAGATCCTGATCGCTGTATTCTCTGTCAGGAAGAAGAATCACTGGATGGAGCAAACCAGAAATTGCAGGACTGGAAAGACCAGGCACCTGATAGATTAAAATCTGCTTCGTGCAATGATATTCTTCCAAAATATCAGAAAAGATTCTTGATACTCTTGCGTCATCGAGAAGATTTAACTGATGAAGTAAATGACGATAGCGAACAAGTTTATAGAAATATAAAGCAAGTCTTAAACAACTGCCAAAGCAAAAAATGATCACAAGGATTGTCAGAAATTCCACAGATAAAATCTTCACTCTTAAAAGATTAAAAAGAAAAGGAAGAATTTTATGGGATTCAATGTTCGCTGCAAAATGAAAATTCCAAGGCAAAAACATGCGGATCATAATAACTCCGACAGCGAGATAAATCACAAAGGTTCCATTTTTTAAGATAAATTGTTTGCTTCTGCAAAATACATAAAGATAAAGCATCATCAGACTGCCAAAAAGACAGCAGCTAAATACAGAGCCATAATTCGCAGGCGTCATATCAAGACTTCCTTTCTAGAGCTTTCTTACGTTCCTCTAATTTCTCCTGTAAACGTTCAATCACTTGAATATCATTTTCAGACTCCACATATTGAAGAAGTATATTGGAAGATAAAAGATCTTTCAACACTCCGTTGATATTCTCAGAAGCATAATCTTCAGAGGAAACAACAGGAATATAACGTCTGGTTAAAACCTTACCACTATATACAATGTCGGAAACTTCAATATAGTTTTTCTTAAGTAGAGAACGCAATGCAGATTGAACGGAATTCAGGTTCAGTGAAGGATCAAGCTGAACAAAATCAGAAGCGATCATAGGCTTTTTTTTGTTCCATAATGTTTTCATGATATTTAATTGTGATGGTGTTAGTTTTTTGTATTTCATAAATTATCAACTCCTTGAGTTTATTTTATATGAATATATTTACATTTTCAACAACTATTTTAATTTTGAAAAAAATAAGTGTTTTAAAATAAAATACTTATTGAAAAAAGAAACATAATATAGTAGAATAGACAATGAAGATAATAAATATTGATACATGGTAGGTGGGGTATTATTACATTTGTAATAATATCCCTAAATTTTTCATGTAAGCAGCAGGTCATGTTTTCGATAAAACTCTTACATCATCAGGTCTTCTATTACTAATATAACACAAAACATGGAGAAGTGAATAGTCTGATAGAAGAAAGAAATACAGGGAAATAATATGGCAGGAGTAATTTTAGATGCTGGTCACGGCGGTTACGATAATGGAGCCCAATATGATGGAAGAAAGGAAAAAGACGATAATCTAAGACTAACTCTCGCAGTCGGTCAGATCTTAGAGCAAAATGGCATTCCAGTATCCTACACAAGACAAAGTGATATCTACCAGTCGCCATCTGAAAAAGCAAGACTTGGAAATGAAAGTGGAGCTGATTATTTTATCTCGTTTCATAGAAATGCAAGTCCAAATGCGAATGAATATCAAGGCGTTGAGACATTGGTATTTGATGATCATGGGATTAAAGCAGAGATGGCAAGAAATGTAAATAAAAACTTAGAACAAGTAGGATTTCGAAATATCGGAGTGAAAGAGCGTCCAAATCTTACAGTGTTAAGAAGAACAAAGATCCCTGCGATCTTGATCGAGGCAGGTTTTTTAAATTCGGATCAGGATAACGAAAGATTTGATGAGAAATTTCAAGAGATCGCACAAGCGATCGCAGATGGAATTATAGAAACGATCGGAGATGAGAATGAAGTTCTAAAGGGAATCTATCGTGTTCAGATTGGTTTATACCGTAATTTTTCTAATGCACAGTATGCCCTGAATCGTGCGGTTGCAGATGGATACGAGGGAAATATTGTTTATAAGGATCCTTATTATGCTGTTCAGATCGGGGAATACAATACGCTTGATGAAGCGGTAAGATTGGAAAATGAATTGAAGAAAAAAGGTTATGATACACTTGTTATCAAGGAATGATCTTAACTTAATAAGAAAAACACACATACTGCAAGGTGCGCAGCCAATAGAGATTGTAAGAGATGGCACGCACCGGCAGTAAAAAAAGTATCACAATACCTATTGTAAAAAATATAAAAAGAAAAACGAAAAAAGGCTTGACTTTTGTGCAAAATGCTGATAAGATAAAAGCAAGTTAAGAAAATAAAGTGACTTAAATAATATAAATATTGAGGATTGTCACTGGTAATGCAGGCAAAACCGGATTTTATAAGTGTGAAAGCCATAACTTTCATGTTTATAAAATGTGGTTTTCTTTTTACCCTAAAATAAAACATATAATATATATACTAGAAGAAAAGCTTCCAATGATCATGGAGAGAAGATTATGAAAATAGATAAGGTAATGAACAACAACGTAGTAAGCAGCATAGATGAAGATGGACAGGAGATCATTGTTGTTGGAACAGGAATTGGATTTCAGGGGAAGGAAGGGAAAGTAGTTGATGAGAAGAAGATTCAGAAGATCTTTCGATTAGAAGATCCGAAGATGATCCGGAAATTAAAAGAGATCTTACAAGATCTTCCGATGGAACAATTTGAGATTTCAACGGCGATCATAGAACACGCAAAGCAAAGTTTAGGGACAGAACTAAACGAGAACATTTATGTGACATTAACAGATCATATTCATTTTGCGATTCAGCGATATGAAGATCATATGAATTTTCCGAACCCGATGCTTAGGGAAGTAAGATTATTTTATGAGAAAGAATTTGCACTTGGAGAATACGCGTTAGGAATGATCAAACAGCGACTGAATATCTCACTTCCATTAGATGATGCGGCATCCATTGCTTTACATATTGTAAGTGCAGAATTTGATACAAGAGTCAAAGATACTTTAAAGATCACTGAATTTTTAGAAGATGTTATGGAACAGGTAAAGAACTACTTTCATTTGGAGATTGATACCCAGTCACTGAGTTATGAACGGTTTATCACACATTTGAAATTTTTATCCAGAAAGTTATTCGCATCAGAGCGAATGGATGATATGAACAATGATGTACAGGAGATGATCCAGAAGATCTGTCCGGAAGAATATCAGTGTGCAGAATATATTAAGAGCTTTATCAAAGAAAGATACAAAAAAGATATGACATCGGCAGAGGTTGCTTATCTAACGATGCATATCGAGAGGATCAGAAAAAGTAGTATAGAAAAAGGAGAAGAAGATGTTTGATTCATTAAAGAAGATGTTTGAGAAGAACGCAAAGATAATTTCATTAAAAGCAGTAGAAGATGGAAGAACAATCCCGATGGACGAAGTCAATGATCAGACATTCGCTCAGGAATTATTAGGACCAGGAATCGCAATTGTTCCGTCTAATGGAATAGTCGTTTCTCCGATCGATGGAACGATCGCCACGGTAATGGATACAAAACATGCGGTCTGTATTCAGGGAGAAGACGGATTAGAGCTGATCGTTCATGCAGGACTTGATACCGTGGAATTAAATGGAAAGTACTATCAGACATATAAAGAAATTGGAGATCAGGTAAAGGCAGGAGACGTTTTGCTGGAGTTTGATCTTGAAGAGATTGCAAAGGCGGGGTATGACGTCACAACGCCGATCGTAATAACGAACTTAGGTGATTACAAGATCACGAAGTGTTTGACAGGACAACAAGTAAAAGCAGGAGAAGAGGTGATACAGTTAACAAAACAATAACAAAGATGAGTAACTAAAAGAGAAGGAAAAGAACATGAAAAACTTAAAGTAAAAATGAAAGGGGACAATCTATATGAAATTTTTACAAAAATTAGGAAAAGCGTTAATGCTTCCAGTAGCATGTTTGCCAATCTGTGGTATTTTAATGGGAATCGGATATGCACTGTGTCCTGCAACTATGCAGGGTGGTGATATCACAGGTATTGGAAACCAGATCGGATTCTTCCTTGTAAAGGCAGGGGGAGCACTGATCGACAATATGGCATTACTGTTTGTTATCGGTGTCGGTGTCGGTATGGCAGACAAACATGATGGAACAGGTGGTCTGGCAGCTTTAGCATCATGGCTGATGATCACAAATCTGTTATCTACAGCAGTAGTAACAACGATCATGCCATCTATTGCAAAGAACGCAGATGCAACACTTGCATTTGATAAGATTTCCAATCCATTTATCGGTATCTTAGCCGGTGTGATCGGATCTATGTGTTATAACAAATTCAAAGATACTAAATTACCAGATTGGTTATCATTCTTTAGTGGTAAACGTTGCGTAGCAATTATCGCTGGTGTTGTATCTATCATTGTATCAGTTGTATTACTGTTTGTATGGCCTGTTGTATTTACAGCATTGATCACAGTTGGTCAGTCTATTGCCAAGATGGGAGCTGTTGGAGCTGGTATCTATGCATTCTTAAACCGTCTGTTGATCCCAACAGGATTACATCATGCATTAAACAATGTATTCTGGTTTGACACGATCGGACTTGGAGATTTAACTCATTTCTGGGCAGGAGAAACATCTAAGAATGTATCATGGAGCCTTGGAATGTACATGTCAGGATTCTTCCCATGTATGATGTTCGGTATTCCAGGAGCAGCATTAGCAATGATCCAGACAGCAAAGAGTAACAAGAAAAAGATTGCGATCGGTTTAGTAGGATCCGCAGCTCTTTGTGCATTTGTCTGTGGTGTAACAGAACCATTTGAATTCGGATTTATGTTCTTAGCACCAGGTTTATATGTTATCTACGCAATCCTTTACGGAATCTTTACAACGATCACAACACTGGTAGGATTCAGAGCAGGATTTAGTTTCTCAGCAGGAGCAACTGACCTTGTATTCTCATCTTCCTTACCAGCAGCACAGAAGACATGGATGATCATTCCTTTAGGAATCGCAGCATTTATCGTATTCTATGTAGTATTCCGTATCGCGATCACGAAATTTGATCTGAAAACACCAGGTCGTGAAGATGACGATCTTGATGAAGAAAATATTACATTAGCCAATGATGATTTTACAGCAATGGCAACGGTGATTCTTGAGGGATTAGGCGGAAGTGCCAATGTAAAGAGCATTGATAACTGTATTACAAGAATTCGTCTGGAAATCAATGATGATAACAAAATAGATGAAGCGAAGATTAAATCCTCAGGAGCAGCAGGAATCATTCGTCCAGGAAAAGGTAACATTCAGGTTATCATTGGACCAAAAGTTCAGTTTGTTGCAGATGAGATGGAAAAATTATGCAAATAAGCCTTTGTTGTTATTCATAGTTTTCTCCGAAAACGGGCCGGCGATAAGCCGGCTCGTTTTGCGTTGATAATATAGAAATCTTTTTGTATAATGAAGATAGTTTTACAAAATAGCAGGAAGGAGTTAAAAGATGGGTTTTTATTTAAATAACAAATCAAAGGTATCATTATACAAAAGTGAAATGCAAAGACCATATTTTGTAGATAAAACGTTAATCTTATCAGAACTGTTTCCGTTAATTGAGTCAGGAAATTCACATATCTGTATTACAAGACCAAGGCGTTTTGGAAAGACAGTGATGGCAAATATGATAGGGGCTTTTTTTGAAAAAGATGAAGATACGAAAGAAATATTTGATCAATTAAAAATCTCAAAAAGTCCAGAGTATGAAAAACACAGAAATAAGCATGATGTGATCTATATTGATTTCAGCAAAATGCCAGAAGATTGTGATAACTATGACCAGTATATCAGTAGAATCATCAATCGTTTAAAGAAGGATTTAATACGTGAGTATCCAGATGCAGATTATGAGGAAGAGGATGCATTATGGGATATATTAGACTGTATCTTTGATATGTATGATGGACAAAAGTTTATTTTTGTTATGGACGAGTGGGATTGTGTATTTCATAAAGCGTTTATCACAAGAGAAGATCAACAAAAATATATATCGTTTTTAAGCAATTTATTGAAGGATCATGGATATGTCGAATTATCTTATATGACAGGAATTTTGCCAATTGCCAAATATTCCAGCGGCTCGGAATTAAATATGTTTTTGGAATATACTATGGCATCAGAAGAGAAATTTAATGAATACTTTGGATTTACAGAATCAGAGGTAGATGACCTTTTTCAAAAATACTTAGAAATATGTGAAACACCGATGATCACAAGAGAACAATTACGGTTATGGTACGATGGATATGCAACTAAAGCAGGAGAACGAATGTATAATCCAAGATCTGTGGTAACAGCTCTTTCTAACAATAATATTGGAAACTACTGGACAAGTTCTGGTCCATATGATGAGATTTTTTACTATATTAAGAATAATGTAGCGGATGTAAAAGCCGACCTTGCGTTGATGGTATCAGGAGAAGCAGTGCAGGCGAAAGTCAGGGAATACGCAGCAGCATCAATGAATTTATCAACGAAAAATGAAATTTTTTCAGCGATGGTCGTTTATGGATTCTTAAGTTATGAGAATGGGAAAGTAAGAATTCCGAATAAAGAATTAATGGAAAAATTTGATGAGATGCTCCAGAAAGAAGAATCCTTAGGATATATTTATCGATTAGCAAAAGAATCAGATCAGATGTTGAAAGCAACATTAGCCAATGACACTAAAACAATGGAAAAGATTTTATCTTATGTGCATGATACAGAAACACCAATTTTATCTTATAATCATGAAACGGAATTATCAGCAATTGTAAATCTTGCATACTTATCGGCAAGAGATCAGTATCATATTGAAAGGGAAGATAAAGCGGGGAAAGGATTTGTGGATTTTATCTTTTACCCATATGACAGGGCTGCAGATGGGGTGATTCTGGAATTAAAGGTAGATAAAACACCAGAATATGCGATCAATCAGATTAAAGAAAAACAATATGCGCTAAGATTTAAGGGAAAACTGGCGGAAAAACAGCAGTATACAGGAAGAATTCTGGCAGTTGGAATCAATTACGATAAGGAAACAAAACAACATAGATGTAAAGTGGAAGAAATAAAATAAGAAAAAGTGGATAAAAGATAGACAATTGACAGCCACAGAATGGTCTTGCAGGAGATGATCATATTTTTGAAAGTACATTCAAAAATATGATCAAACAAAAATACACCATGAAGGAAGAATCAGTTTCTGTAAAACAGGGCAAAAAAGCCCTGTTTTATTTGATTGTATAGTATCAGACTGCTAAAATAGAAGCAGAAAGAACAATACAAATGGGTAACGGGAATCGAGGTAATATAATGATCATAAAAAATGGACTGGTATTCACACCAGAAGGAAAATTTGAAAAAAAAGATCTCTATGTAGAAGGAGAATACGTAGCGAAAGAAACAACAGACAACAAAGAAGTAGAAGCTGAAGGATGCTATGTGATACCAGGACTTGTTGATATCCATTTTCACGGATGCGTCAGACACGATATGTGTGATGGAACGGAAGAATCCATTCAGGCACTGGCTGATTATGAAGCGGCCAATGGAGTATTGGCAATCTGTCCTGCGACAATGACAATTCCAGAAGAAGAACTATTTCAGGCAATGAAAGCAGCAAAGGAACATAAGAATGGAAAAGGTGCAGATCTTGTCGGAATCAATATGGAAGGACCTTTTGTAAATAAGGAGAAAAAAGGAGCACAGAAAGAAGAGGATATCAAGCTGGCGGATGTTGAATTATTCCATAAACTGCAGGAAGCAGCCGGTGGATTGATCAAATTAGTGGATCTTGCGCCAGAGACTGAAGGGGCTATGGATTTTATCGATCAAGTGAAAGATGAAGTGCATGTATCAATTGCACATACGATGGCTGATTATGATACAGCAAGTGAAGCAATCAGAAGAGGTGCCGATCATATCACGCATTTATATAATGCTATGCCGCCGTTAAATCATAGAGAACCAGGGGTCATTGGAGCAGCAAGAGACAGCGATTGTTATGTAGAACTGATCTGTGATGGAGTGCATATTCATCCATCCTGTGTCAGAGCAACGTTTGAAATGTTTACAGACAAGAGGATCGTATTGATCAGTGACAGTATGATGGCAACAGGTATGGAAGATGGACAGTATGAATTAGGCGGACAACCAGTGACTGTAGTAGGAAACCTTGCAACACTGACCGAAGGAGGAGCTATTGCAGGTTCTGCGACAAACCTGATGGATTGTATGAGAACTGTAGTCAAAGAAATGCATATTCCATTTGAAAGTGCAGTCCGATGTGCAACTTTGAATCCAGCAAAATCCATTGGAATTGATGATAAATATGGAAGTCTTGAAGAGGGAAAATATGCGAATGCAGTCGTTTTAGATAAAGATTTAAATATTGTATCCATCATTCAGAAGGGTCAGGTAAAATAAAAAGGAGGCTGCCATGGGAAGCTATTTAAATCCAGGAAATGAAAAATTCTATAGAGCAATAAACTCAGAGATTTACGTGGACAAAACAGGTCTGATCGGATATACCAATAAGGTATTAAATACAATGCAGCAAAACCTTTGTGTCAGCAGACCACGCCGCTTTGGAAAGTCTATGGCAGCAGATATGTTGACAGCTTATTATAGCCGTGGGTGTGATTCAAAGGAATTGTTTAAGCGGCTAAAGATTGCTGATGATCAGAATTTTGAAAAGCACTTAAATAAATACAATACAATATTTATCAATGTTCAGGAATTTTTAAGTAGAACTAGTGATATATATAAATTAATTGATAGAATTCAGAGAATCATACTTCGAGATATTCAGAGAGAATATCCAGAGATTGATTATTTTGACAAGGATGACTTATCTGAATGTATGCAGGATGTTTACGAAGAAACAGGAATTCCTTTCGTAATGATCATTGATGAATGGGATTGCATATTCAGAGAATATAAGAATGATAAAGAAGCACAGGAAAAATATCTCGACTTTTTAAGAGATACATTAAAGGATAAACGATATATACAACTTGTATATATGACAGGAATTTTACCGATTAAGAAGTATGGAACACATTCAGCATTAAATATGTTTTCAGAATATTCTATGACAAATCCAAGACAGTTGGCACAGTATGTTGGATTTACAGAAGAAGAGGTTCAAGAGCTTTGTGTAAAATATCGTATGAATTTTGAAGAATTAAAAGAATGGTATGATGGATACGCTTTTGCATTAGTTCATTCTGTGTATAGCCCATGTTCTGTAATTGAAGCCGTATTGTCTGGAATTTGTGACAGCTATTGGAATCAAACAGAGACGTTTGAAGCTCTTAAAATATATATTGACATGAATTTTGACGGATTGAAAGATGATGTCTTAAGCATGATGGTAGGTGAAAGAGTTGCAATCAACACTGGAGGGTTCACGAATGACATGGTAACATTCCATTCCAAAGATGATGTATTAACTTTATTGATTCACTTGGGATATTTAGCTTATGATTTCGAAGATAAATGCGTCTACATTCCAAACAACGAAGTAAGAGGCGAGTACGTAAATGCAGTTTCAGTATCAGAATGGGGAGAAGTTTCAGAAGCATTAAGAAACTCTGCATGGACATTACGCTCAATCTGGGAAAGAAGACCAGAACAAGTAAGCAAAGGAATCGAACAAGCACATTTTGAAACATCCCATCTCCAATACAACGATGAGAACGCACTGAGCTACACGATTTCCCTAGCCCTTTACGCAGCAAGGAATTTCTACCAGATATACAGAGAACTTCCAACAGGCAAAGGATTTGCAGACATCGTATTCATCCCAAGAAAGAAATTCCCAGACAAACCAGCCCTCATCGTAGAACTAAAATGGGATAAAACGGCCAAGGGAGCAATCAATCAGATCAAGAACAAACAGTACTTCGAAAGTTTACAAGAATACCAAGGAAATCTATTACTAGTTGGAGTGAATTATGATAAAGATACACGAGAGCATCAATGCGAGATAGAAGAATTTTACAAGTAAAGTGGTAATTTTGAATAATTAATATTGAGATAAGAAAAAGAATTCTGTGAAAGCAGGATTCTTTTTTGATACAGGAATTCATAAAATGATAAAAACAAAGAGGAGCAGAAAAATGCTTCGAAAGATCACGATCATGATCCTGCTGATCTTAACAGTAGTCTGGTTTACAAACAGTGACAGTATCCAACCCGCCAGAGAATTTATACAAAACAATATCTATGTTTGGAGTGAAACACAAGAGGAAAAACTTCCGATCTATTGTGTAGATACGCAGAAAAAACAGATAGCACTGACATTTGATACTGCATGGGGGAATGAAGATATACCACAGATTCTCAAAATATTAAAACAGGAAAATGTAAAAGCAACCTTTTTCTTTTGTGGAGACTGGATCAGTAAATATCCAGCTGATATCAAAATGATCTATGAGGAAGGACATGATATTGCAAGTCATGGAGATCATCATAAATATATGACAAAATTAAAAGACAAACAGCAGCAGGAAGAAATTCAAGGAGTGACACAGAAGATTCAAGGATTATTAGGTATTAAAATAGATCTTTTCCGGGCACCATACGGAGATTACAATGAATCCGTTGTAAGGAATGCAAGAAAAATGAATTACTATATGATCCAATGGAATGTAGACAGTTTAGACTGGCAGGAACCAACGAAAGAACAGTTAATAAAGAAAGTTTGCGAACATAAAAATTTATCCCCCGGAAGTATCATCCTGATGCACACAGGAACGAAATGTACCAAACAGGCATTAAAACAGATCATCAAAAATATCAAAGTAAAAGGATATGAATTCGTACCAGTGTCCAGATTGATCTATCGAAGAGATTACCGTATTGATCCAACAGGAAAACAGATGAAACTATGAAATCATCAAAAAGGTATCAAAACAAACATCGAAAGCCTATAAAAACACTCGAAAATCTTGACAACTAAATAACAAATATTACATAATAAAAAGACGAAAATAAGAAAAACGAAATGCATAATTTCATGGTGATCTGTAATTACAGATCTTAAACTGGAATCAGGTGCAAATCCTGAGCGGTCCCGCCGCCGTGATAAGAAGTCAAAGCAACATACCACTGGGAAACTGGGAAGGTGCCAAGACGATGATCTTAAGCCGGAATACTTGCCATGATCTAAGGATATACTTTGCGAGCGACGAAGTCGTCCTCATGGTGCCAGAATGACAAAAGATAAGATGATGAAATGTAGTCTTTTTATAAATGAATAAGAATACATGTCTTTTTGTTATGCAAATAAGCCAGAGTAGATCCTTTTATGCCGTATACATGGGAGGATCTATTTTTTATGAAGAAATATATGGTATGGCTGATCTCTGCATTGATGGCAGTATCAATGACAGCCTGTTCAAATACACAGAAGAAAGATACAAAAGATCAGGCACAGATAACAACAGCTGCAAAAGAAACTGAGACAACAACAGAAGCAGCAAAAACAACAAGTAAAAAAGAAAAGAAGAGCGAAAAGAAAAAAGATAAAAAGAAATCGCAGAAGAATAAGAAAAACAGCAAAAAGACAAAAAGCAGTACAGCAAAAAAGAAAGAGACAAGCACAACAACAGCTAAAAAGAAAAAAGTAAAGAAGAAAAAAACAAAAGAAAAGACAACAAAGACAAAGAGTACAAAAGAAACAACAAAAACAACAACAGCCAGTAAAAATGAATCAACAGCACAGACGGCAGAGAATCAGACGACAGAAACAAAGCAAGAACAATCTTGTGAATTTTTGATCAGTTGTAAAACGGTTCTCTCTAATAAAAGTGCATTGCAATCTAATTACCAAGTTCCATCTGGCGGGAAAATTTATGAGAAGAAGATGGAGTTTGAAGAAGGCGATACCGTGATGGATGTTCTCAAAAGAACAGGAGTAGATATTGATGTTTCTAAAGGATATGTAGCAGGAATTGACGGTTTATACGAATTTGATTGTGGGAAAAACAGTGGATGGATGTACCGTGTCAATGGAAAGTTTCCAAACTATATGGCAGGGAAATGTAAGCTTCATGATGGGGATAAAGTGGAATGGCTGTATACCTGTGTCAGAGGAGATCTGTAGATGATCAAGGCATTAAAAAGAGCCCATCCGTTTGTTATATTTACTTATTTTGCAGGAATGTTTTTGCTGGCACCATTTAGTAGACATCCGTGGATGACAGGAGTGCAGATGATCTGTTTATGCCTGTTGTACTTTTATCATAATCGGAGTTTGAAAAAGTTTTTTCCATTCATCGCTTTGATTGTGATCGTGGCTGTAACGAATCCGTTATTTGTACAAAGAGGAAGAACGATCCTGTATGCAGACACACACGTAAGGATCACGAAAGAAGCATTGCTTTATGGAATTCATTATGGATGTGTGCTAGTGAATCTTTTACTGGTCTTTTCAATCTTTAACCAATATATAAAGAAAGAACAGTGGATCTATTTATCAGGCAGATTCTTCCCCAAACTTGGTGTCGTAATATCTATGGCATTTGGACTGATCCCAAGATATCAAAGGCATGCAAAGAAGATTTTAAAGACACGAAAATCCTTAAAATCAGAACGTGCAGTGCAGCGAGTTCTGCATACAGTATCAATGGAAACGACATGGGCATTTGAATCTTCGATGGATCAGTTGGATTCGATGAGTGCAAGAGGTTATGGAATTGGGAAACGAACGCATTTTCATTTATTTAGGTGGGAGAGAAATGACTGGATTCATATCGTGGAGATTGTGATTTTGACGATATTTAATCTCTGGGCATACTTCCACTATTATTCCAGATTTTTCTTTTATCCGATGATCATTATGCCAGCATTCCAGATGAGAGATCTGTTGTGGATGACCATGATGGCATTTCAGTTTTTATTACCATGTATGTGGAAGGTGAATTTTGATGTACGAGATTAATAATTTAACATTTCGATATATGCTGTCGGATAGAAATTCTCTAAAGCAGGTATCATTAAAAATTAAAAAAGGGAAGATTACTCTGATCGCAGGACTAAGCGGCAGCGGAAAGACGACGCTGTTAAGACATCTAAAGAAAGAGTTGCTGCCCAAAGGTAAAAGATCTGGAAAAGTTTTATATGATGGGCAGGAAATAGAACAATTGAAAGATTTGCAGTCTGTAAAAGAAGTTGGGTATTTATTTCAAAATCCATCCGCACAGATGGTAATGGATACCGTATGGCATGAGATCGCATTTGGACTTGAGAATCTTGGAATACCTTATGAACAGATGAAGCGAACAGTAGCCGAGATCGTCAATTATTTTGATCTGCAGAAAATATATCATGAAGATACAGATCAGTTATCTGGCGGACAAAAACAATTGGTGAATCTGGCAGCAGTTATGGCAATGCATCCAAAAGTATTGATCTTAGATGAGCCAACAGCACAGTTAGATCCAGCGGCAAGGAAAGATTTTCTTGTGATGCTTCAGAAATTACATAAAGAATTCGGTTTAACGATCATTTTAACATCGCATAACTTGGAAGATGTGATGGAAATGTCAGATGAATGTGTAATCTTAGATGATGGAAAAGTTATCGAACAGGGAAATCCGAAAGAGGTTGCAAGACATCTTCAAAAAATACATCATCCATTGGAGCAGTCTCTGCCACAGATTCTTCGGCTGGAAGAGAAATTTCAGATAGAACCGACCTTTTTGATGGAAGAAGTAAGAGAACAGATCAGGAAAAAAGAATATCAGTTGATAAAGAAAACACATTCTGAAGGAAAAACAGTTCTTTCAATTTCGCATTTATATGCAGGGTATGAGAAGGAAAAAGATGTTCTTTCAAATCTGTCAGTCGAAGTCAAAGAAGGAGAAATCTTTGCGGCTGTCGGAGCAAATGGGAGTGGAAAATCAACGCTTCTTTCTTGTATGGCAAAGCAGATGAAATTTGATGGAAAATTAAAATGCAAGAAAAGAATCGTCTATATGCCACAAGATCCAACACTATTGTTTGTAAAAGATCAGTTGTATGAAGATCTTTTGGAGATGGGAAAAGAAAAAGAAGTAAGAATCGATAAATTACTGGAAATGGCGGATCTTATGAGAGAAAAGAACTCACATCCATATGATCTAAGTGGAGGACAGCAGCAGATGGCAGCGTTGATCAAAGTATTACTTGCAGATCCAGAAATCTTGTTGTTAGATGAGCCGACCAAAGGAATGGATCGGGAACACAGCAGGAAGTTTGGAGAACTTTTACGCAAACTTACAGATCAGGGGAAAACGATTTTTATCGTATCGCATGATCTGGAATTTTGTGCTGAGTATGCTGATCGCGTTGGAATGATGTTTGATGGAAAAATTGAAGGAATTGATGAGCCATCAAAGTTTTTTGCACAAAATTATTTCTATACGACAGAGTGTGCAAAGATTACGAGAGATTTTGAGAAAGTGATCATCCTGCCACAGGAGGTGGTAAGCATATGTTAAATGCGGTGATCATTTTTATGGTGTGTATATCATGTATTCCATATTATTTCAAATATGAAAAGAAGAAACCACAGACAAGAGAAAGTGTCGTACTTGCGGTGATGATCGCATTGACGGTTGCATCCAGAATGTTATTTGCATTTTCACCAGGATTTAAACCAGTTAGTGCAATGGTGATCATCTGTGGTATGGCATTTGGAAGAGAATCTGGCTTTTTATGTGGATCTTTAAGTGCCGTGGTATCGAACTTCTTTTTTGGACAAGGTCCATGGACTCCTTTTCAGATGCTTGCATGGGGAATGATCGGATGGACCGCAGGAATTTTAAATCAGAGAAAATGGCTGGAAAACAGTAAGATACTGTTAACGATTTTTGGGATTCTTTCAGGAATTTCATATTCTTTTGTCATGGACATCTGGACACTTCTGGCAGCAGGAGATGGATTTCAGTGGATGCGGTATGTGGCAGTATTAGGAACCTCAGTTCCAGTGACGATCGAATACTGCGTATCGAATGTGATATTTTTATGGATTTTAACACCTGTTTTTGTAAAGAAACTAAACAGGGTTAAATATAAATATGGTTTCTTCAAAGATGAAGAAGTCAGGAAACTAATCAATCAATGAGACACAACAAGGAGGAATTTATGAGAACGATGAAACGTGTAGCGGCAGTGGCATTGTCTGTTGTCGTGCTGATGACATCAGGGGTTAGTGCAAAAGCAGCAGTGACGGATGTGCAGCCAGCGAAGAGTAAAGATGAAGCTGTAGAAAAATGGACAAATAAAATAGTGCCAAGTGGGCAGTGGGATACATTGTCTGACATTAAGGTTGTAGGAAATTATATTTATGCAGCAGATGATAGTCAACATAGAGTTGTTAAGCTTGACAAAAAGACAGGGAATATAGTGAAAGAACATAAATATTCTAATGAAGAATATACACAATATAGTGCATCTTATATTGGATATGGCGACGGAAAAGTTTATGTTGAGTATAATGGAAGAATTGAAGCTTTTGATGAAACAACATTAGAGCCTGTATGGATTAGTGAAGAGTTAAGTCATGAAGAAACAAATTCTGAAACAGGAAAAACAACAACAGTGGATGATACAATTGCATCAAGATTGTTTTATGATGATGGTCATTTATATTTTGGAACAGGTAAGAACTCTGGCAGTGGAAAATATTATGTGATTGATACAAAGAGTGAAAAGAAAGAAGATGCTACAAAGACAGAAGAAATAAAGAATGTAAAAGAAATTATATCATCTGAAGGAAGTTTCTATTTGAAAAATGCAGTAAAAGTAGGACAGTATATTATTACTTCAGATAATCAAGGAACAATTTCAAGTATTGATACAAAAAATAATGATAAAGTAGTATCTACAAAAGAAATTGGAAAGAGATTTAGTGGTGGAATTGCATATGATAAAACTACTAATATGATTTACTTTGTTGCAGGGACAAATGATCTTTATGGTGTAAAAGTAGGAAATGATGGAACGTTTGGAGAAGAAAAAAGCGTAAGAGTATATGAAACAGGATATTCTGCAATGACACCTGAAGTATATAATGGAAAAGTATATGTTAGTGGATGTGTAGGAACAAGTCCATTTTCAGATAAAGGATATTTTGCAGTTGTTGATGTACAATCAGAACAGTATAAAGTAAATTATACTGTAGAACTTCCAGCATATGCTATGGGAGAAATGTTAGTGTCAAAGACAGGAGAAAATTCCGTGCGCTTATACTTTACAGTAAATTATGCTGAATCAGATGAAAATTATGTTCCATATAGTGGTGGTGGAATTTATTCTATTGAAGATACAAAAGGAGCGACATCAGCAAAATTAGAAACGATTTATGAGCCAGACAAAGATCATGCTAATTATTGTATGAATTCTATTTATGTAGATGAAGATGGAACAATGTATTATATCAATGACTCCAAAACAATTTTCGCCATTGGTAAAAAAGCAGCAGAAACTGTAAAACCAACAGAATCAACAGCGGAGGAAAAACCAGCAACAAAACCATCATCCGAAGCAACAACAGTAGTCAACGAAACAAAGGTAAAACCAGTCACAAAAACAGTAAAAAGCACAAGAAGCGTAAAACTGACATGGAAAAAGAACAAATCCGCCAAAGGTTATGTTATCTACGCCAAAGCAGGAAAAGGTAAATACAAAAAAGTAGCAACCGTAGGAAAGAAAACATCCAAAACGATCAAAGTCAACAAAGACTCATCCTACAAATTTAAAGTAAAACCATACAAACTGACAAAGAAAAACAAAAAGAAATATTTCAAAGCCTATGCAGCCAAAGCCAAATTCGGAAGCAAGACAGTCAAAGTAACATTTAAAAATGTTACAGGATCTGCAAGCTACAAAGTAGAAATGAAAGCAGGCAAAGCAGCATATAAAACAGTAAAAACAACAACCAAAGGCGGAACGATCACATATACAAAGAAAAAAGCTAAAGTAGGAACAACTTACAAATTCCGCTTAAAAGGAATCAATAAGGTAAATGGAAAAACTGTTTCTGTAGTGATCAAATAGAAGTATTGGATAAAATACAAAAAAGGGCTTGATTTTCAAAAAGAATCATTGTATCCTATAACCAGTGAAGTTACTGACAAGGGCGTCAAACAATTAGTTTCATATTGTTTGTCGCCCCTTTTTTTCTATTATCAGTTAGATAATAGAAGAAAATATATAGATTATGCTTCAAATGTAAGAGAAGAAAGGAAGAACTCTATGAAGGAAAAAATCAATGTATCAGAAATCTTCGGATCCCACGTATTTAACGACAGTGTTATGAAAGCACGTCTTCCAAAGGCCGTTTACAAAGATCTGAAAAAGACAATCGAAGAAGGAACAGAATTAAATCCAGCAATTGCAGATGTAGTTGCGAATGAGATGAAAGAATGGGCTATTGAAAAGGGTGCTACACATTATACTCACTGGTTCCAGCCATTAACAGGTGTGACAGCAGAGAAACATGACGCTTTCATTAACCCAACAGACGATGGTAAAGTTTTACTTGAGTTCTCAGGAAAAGAACTGATCAAAGGTGAACCAGATGCATCTTCATTCCCATCTGGTGGATTAAGAGCAACATTTGAAGCAAGAGGATATACAGCATGGGATTGTACATCACCAGCATTCATCAAAGAAACAGATAATGCTTGTATCTTATGTATTCCAACAGCATTCTGTTCATACAAAGGTGAAGCGTTAGACAAGAAGACACCACTTCTTCGTTCTATGCAGGCATTAGATATTCAGGCAACAAGATTATTAAATGTATTAGGAAATAAGAATGTGAAACGTGTTAACACATCCGTTGGACCAGAACAGGAATATTTCTTAGTTGATGAAGAAAAATACAAACAGAGAAAAGACTTAATCTTTACTGGACGTACATTATTTGGAGCAATGCCTCCAAAAGGTCAGGAAATGGATGACCATTACTTTGGAATCATCAAACCAAGAATCGAAGGATTCATGAAAGATTTAAATATCGAAGCATGGAAACTTGGAATCAGTGCGAAGACAGAACATAACGAAGTAGCTCCAGCACAGCACGAATTAGCACCTATTTATAACTCAAACAACGTGGCAACAGACCATAACCAGTTATTAATGGAAACAATGAGACGTGTAGCAAGACGCCATGGATTAAAATGCTTACTTCATGAGAAACCATTCGCAGGAATCAATGGATCAGGAAAACATAATAACTGGTCTATGGTAACAAATGAAGGAAAGAACCTGTTAGATCCAGGAAAAACTCCTCATGAAAACCAGCAGTTCTTACTGATCTTAGCATCTATTATCGCAGCAGTGGATAAACATGCAGATTTACTTCGTATGTCAGCTTCCACACCAGGAAATGATCACAGATTAGGAGCTAACGAAGCACCTCCAGCAATCATCTCTATCTTCCTTGGAGATCAGTTAGAAGATGTTGTAAAACAGCTTGTAACAAGAGGTGAAGCTACAGAATCTAAACATGGAGACAAATTAGCATCTGGTGTTCATTCATTACCAGCATTTGAGAAAGATGCAACAGACCGTAACAGAACATCACCATTTGCATTTACAGGAAACAAATTCGAATTCCGTATGGTAGGTTCTACACAGTCTATCTCTGATCCAAACGTTGTATTAAATACGATCGTAGCAGATGTCTTTGCAGATGTATGCGACAGATTAGAGAAAGTAGAAGGTGGAGTTGAAGCAGTAGCTATGGAAGCTCACGAGATCACAAAAGAATTATTAACACAGCATCAGAGAGTTATCTTTAACGGTAACGGATATTCTGATGAATGGGTAGCTGAAGCTGAGAGAAGAGGACTTCCAAACTTACACAGCATGGTAGATGCAATTCCAACATTAACAACAGATAAAGCAGTTAAGATGTTCGAGAAATTCGGAGTATACACAAAAGAAGAATTAGAGTCTCGTGTTGAAGTATTATATGAACAGTATTCTAATACAATTAACATTGAAGGACTTGCAACATTAGATATTGCTAAGAAACAGATTGTTCCAGCAGTTATGAAATACCAGAGAAAACTTGCAAATGGTGTTGCTGAATTAAAGACAGTTGGTGTTGACAGCTCTGTACAGGAAAAACTGTTAGAAGATATCACAGCGAACTTAAAAGATCTGTTTGAAGCGATCAATAAGTTAGAAGCTGATATTCCAGAAGCTCAGGCATTAGAAAGTGAAGCACAGGCTCGCTGCTATCATGATACGATCTTCACAGATATGAGTGCAGTACGTGAACCAGCAGACAAACTGGAAATGTTAGTAGCAAAAGAAGATTGGCCAATGCCAAGCTATGGAGATCTGATCTTCGAAGTATAATAATTACATAGTTTGTAAAACTTCTTAATACACAAAGAGAAAGCAGCAGAGAGATCTGTTGCTTTCTTTTTGTGTATCAACTACTGTTTGAAAAATGTTCCAGAATATATTTTTTGAATTTTCATATTCTAAAGAAAAAGAATACCTTACAAAATTAGAAAAGAGGAAGAATATGAAAAAGAAATTTTTTGCATATATGATCACGGGAATTCTTCTGTTCACATTTCTGGCACAAGGGAAGGGAACAAAGACATACTGGTTTCAGATCGCAAGTCAGGGTGAAGGGGAAAGTGGCTTTTTAACCAACAGTAATTTGAATCAAAAGAAAGTTTATTTAACTTTTGATGACGGACCGTCTGATCATACGGCACAGATTCTTGATATTCTAAAGAAACATAAGGTGAAGGCGACATTCTTTGTTGTAGGAAAAGAAACGGAACATGCCAAGAAAATGTATCAAAGAATCGTGTTAGAGGGTCATACATTGGCAATGCATTCCTACAGTCATAATTATGATCAGATTTATGCGAATGTAGGTGCGTTTTCGAAAGACCTTATGAAACTGCAGAAATATTTATATGATGTAACCGATGTAAAGCCATATATTTATCGGTTTCCGGGTGGCAGCAGTAATCATTGTGCAAAAAATATAAAACCGTATATCCGGTATGTGAACAAAAAGGGATTACTGTATTTTGACTGGAATGCATTGAATGAAGATGCGGTTAATTTTGAACAAAGTCCGCAGCAGTTAAACAAGAAGATTTTAAAGGATGTCAGGAGACAGAAAACAAGTATTGTATTAATGCATGACCTTCATGAGACAACAAATACAGTGAAAGCATTAGATCCGCTGATCAAAACATTGAAAAAAGAAGGGTATCAGCTCCTTCCGATCACTAAAAATACCAAGCCGCTCCATCATGTATCCATTGACAAATAATGGGCTTTCACGTAGAATATGTTCGGTAAAGGATTTATTTTACGTGAGGAGAATGACATGATCATAAAAAGTGTAAATTTAGAAACCGTCTGTGGGATCACAAGTAAATTACCAGACAATACATTGCCAGAAGTGGCATTTGCTGGAAAATCAAATGTAGGAAAATCATCACTGATCAATGCATTGATGAACCGCAAGTCTTACGCGAGAATTTCAGCACAGCCTGGAAAGACACAGACGATCAATTATTATAATATTAATGAAGAACTTTATTATGTAGACCTTCCAGGATATGGATTTGCGAAAGTAACTCAATCCGTCAAGGAAAAATGGGGACACATGATCGAAAATTATTTACAGACATCAAAACAGCTAAAAATGGTCTTTTTGCTGATCGATATCAGACATAAACCATCAAAGAACGATGTTATGATGTATGATTGGATTCTTCACAATGGATATCGTCCAGTGATCATTGCAACAAAGCTTGACAAGCTGAAGAGAAGCCAGGTGCCAAAACATCTAAAAGAGATCCGCACAGAGCTTCAGATGGATAAGGAAACACCAATTTTCCCATTCTCAGCATTATCGAAACAGGGAAGAGATGAAATCTGGGATTTCATTGAGACAATGGTGCTTAAACAAGAAGAAGCCGAATAATTATTTATTCGGCTCGTCAAATAACAATTTTTCAATTAGCATAGAATAGACATCGGAGTGTTTTTTCTCCCAATGGTCACATATGTAAACTGCCTGGTCTCTTGAGACAACATTTAAGTTGATCTCAAGGAGCGGGCTTTCTTTTTCTCTGATCTTAAGATTTACGGTATATTCGTCTCCTTTGGATGGATAAAAATCAGCCGTCACATTGGCTTCCTTACGAAGCTCGTATTCTTTTTCTTTTAAAAACTGAGCAATATCTTCTTTGATAGAGTTTGGAATCTGGTATTCAAACATCTCAATTGCTTCAGATCCCTCGTCACTGAGCGCGTAGTGGCTCATATTACGAATCTGCTTGACTCTAAGCATATTTTCTTCCTCTAACTCATGAAAAGCTCTCTGAACGGTAAAATAATTGGTGTATCCCTTATCAAGGATAAATTCAGAAATCTGTGAATTGCTCAAAGGGAAATCTACCTTCTCAATTAAATATAAAATCATAAGCTTATAAAGTGTTAATTGTTCTTGTTCCATGGCTGATCTCCTTTGATTTATCGATAAAAGTCACTATGAAAAATTATAACACCACATGATTTTTCTTGCAACTTATGAATGAAAAGTTAAAAATGACAGATAATAACGCTGAGGTGATAAGAATGAAAAGAAAGTACCAGTGGATCCTATGTGCAGGATTGATCATTTTTGTGATCGCAGCGTTTTGTGCCTTAGTATCCAAAGATAACAAGGAAGAAGTGAAAGGTGCATTTGTAAGAGAAGGAGGATATCAAAGTGAATGTTTATATCAAAGCGCAAGAAAGTGTATGTCTTGTGCATCCAGAGATTAAAATAAAGGATATCATGTCCCTGTACTGCACCGACAAGGATTTGGAACAAAAAATAAAGAATCAAAGGGTTTATCATTTTATAGGAGATCATGATCAAAGAAAATGTTTTTCTGTTTTGATGTTAGTTGAAGTGATAAAACAGGTGGATAAGACATTAGATGTCATCAATCTAGGTGCCGAAGATTTTATTGTATATTACAAGAGAAAACAAGAAGAATCAAAGATTTTTCATTATGGAAAGATTGTCTTTGTAATTTTAGTTGCATTTTTTGGTGCAAGTTTTTCAATTATGACATATAACACGGATGTTGGGATCGAAGAATTGTTTTATAACGTTTATGAAATGATCATGGGACAGGCACCAGATGGCCCCAATATTCTTCATATTTCTTATGCAGCAGGATTGGCGATTGGGATCATTCTATTTTTTGATCATGCAGGTAAGATCAAGTTAAATGATGATCCGACACCATTTGAAGTGCAGATGAGGCTTTACGAGAGAGATGTGAATGATACATTGATGATCAATGCAGGGCGGAAAGGGGAAGAGGCAGATGTGGATTCGTAGTTTGTTTCTGATCTTTTACGGATTGTGTGCAGGCGGTTTGATCGCAGCCAGTTTTCTGGCATTTTTGAGTATGCTAGGTGTGATCCCGAGATTAGCAGGATTGACGAAGAGTATGAAAAACGCCAGAATGTATGAAAGTTTTGTGGCACTTGGAGGGATTCTTGGGACATTGGTATTTCTGTACCGATGGCAGATCAAAGCTGGATATCCGCTTCTTGTACTGTATGGATTGTTTGGAGGGATCTTTGTGGGATGTATGATCGGAGCTTTGGCAGAAACGATCAAAAGTCTTCCGATCTTTTCAAGAAGATTAAACATAAGATCAGGGATCCCATATGTGATCTATGGGATTGCGTTTGGAAAAATACTAGGATGTTGGCTTTATTTTTATATATTCTCTTAAAATGAGGAAAGGGTGATACAAGTGAAAAAAGAACCAAGCAAAGAAGAATATCAACAGATCGTGAAAAATCTCACACCAAAACATAATAGTCTGTTAAACTGCATAAAAGCGTTTGTAACGGGTGGGACATTTTGCGTTCTTGGTGAAGTTATGAAGCAGTTAATGATGAAATATTTGAATCTCTCCAAGAAAGATTCATTATTATATGTGACAATTGAATTGATCTTACTAAGTGTCTTATTAACAGGATTTAATTTCTATGGGAAAATCACAAAATTTGGCGGTGCAGGCGGGCTTGTGCCGATTACGGGATTCGCAAATTCAGTGGCATCAGCAGCGATCGAATACCAGAAAGAAGGACAGGTTTTTGGTATTGGTGTTAAGATTTTTACGATTGCAGGACCAGTGATCTTATATGGAATCTTCTCATCGTTTGTAGCCGGATTGATTTATTTATTCACAAAGCAATGGGGGTGGTTTCTATGACATCAATTTGTGGTATGCAGAGCCTAAAGTTTGAGAATGCGCCGTACTTAAAAGGCTGGGCATCAGTTGCAGGGAAGAAAGAAGGGGAAGGTCCCCTGGGAAATCAGATCGATCAGATCATTGAAGATCCGTACTTTGGACAAGAAAGCTGGGAATTGGCAGAAGGCCGTTTTATGAAACAGGCAGCAATGCTTGCGATCAGTAAAGCTGATCTTCATAAGAAGGATATCCGTTATGCGTTTGCGGGTGATCTTTTGGAACAGAATACAGCAACGTTTTCTGGAATGAAAGAACTAGAAATACCGTTGTTTGGACTTTTTGGAGCATGTTCAACGGTAGGAGAAGCAATGTCTCTGGCAGCGATGAGTGTTGCAGGAGGGTTTGCAAAGCATTCGCTTGCAATTGCTTCCAGTCATATCGGAAGTGCTGAAAAACAGTTTCGATTTCCATTAGAATATGGAAATCAGAGACCATTATCTGCGACATGGACAGTGACAGGATCTGGAGGTTTTATTGTGTCAAAAGAAATTGGTCCCGTAAAGATTCAAGGAATCACAACAGGAAAGATCGTTGATTATGGGATGGAAGATCCGATGAATATGGGAGCGTGTATGGCACCAGCAGCGGCAGAAGTGCTTTATCAGCATTTTGTGGATTTTGGGTCGAAGCCAGAAGATTATGATGCGGTATATACAGGAGATCTTGGAGAAGTTGGCAAGAAGATTTTGTTGCATTTGCTTCGTGAAAATGGATATGATCTTTCGAAAGTTCATGGGGATTGTGGAATTGAGATCTATGAGAATGAGACGCAGGATACTCATTCTGGAGGTTCTGGCTGTGCCTGCAGTGCTGTGGTTCTTGCATCAATGATCATTCCGAAGATCATTGATGGAACGTGGAAGAAAGTATTGTTTGTGCCGACAGGAGCATTAATGTCAAAGACAAGTTTTAATGAAGGTGAAAATGTTGCAGGAATCGCGCATGCGATTCTTCTGGAAGGAGTAAGATAATAATGGAATATATCAGGGCATTTTTAGTAGGAGGCATTATTTGTATCCTGGTGCAAATATTGATGGATCATACAACATTACAGCCGGGAAGGATCATGGTACTCTTAGTTATTGCAGGTGTTGTTCTTGGGGCACTGGGGATTTATAAAAGAATCGAAGCATTTGGAGGGTGTGGTGCGACTGTTCCGTTGTCTGGTTTTGGATTCAGTTTATGGAAAGGAATGAAAGAGGCAGTTGACGATCATGGGTTTCTAGGGTTATTCGAAGGAGGATTCACGGCAGCAGCAGTCGGAACATCAGCAGCATTGATCTTTTCTTATCTGGCATCTTTGATCTTTCAGCCGAAGATCAAAAAATAAAGGCAAGAGTATGAAATAAAGAGAAAAAAGGGATTCTGTTTTGAGAGAATCCCTTTTTGATTAGATATAAAAATATAGAAGATCACGATTAATGTTTCTTGCAGAAAACAGATTGATATTTTTTTGGAAGCAGATAAGGTGTGTCTGCTGTTTTTCCATGACTGCCTTTTTTGCGGATAATATAAATTTTCCTTTGTTTCTTGTTTGCAGGACAATTCTTTGTGGCGAGTTTATCGCTTGTTTTACATACTTCAACTGCAACGTGGATATCACAGGTCTGAGTAGGAATGGTTCCTTTTTCAAAATATTCTGTGATCACAGAGCTGCCTCTTGGATCGTGATCACAAACACCTTTAATAGCAAGTTTTCCAGACTCTTTGCAGACTTTTGCTTTTACAATGTCTGCTGGCTTTTTAAAATCTGTAGTTTGTTCCTGCTTTGTTTTTATGATCTCATTCATAACTTTTGCCCATATTTTTTTATGGGTGTTGTCAGAAGCAAAATTTGTATTCTTGTCATAGCCCATCCAGACAGAGGCTGTATGATAAGGAGTATAACCGCTGAACCAGTAATCATAACTGTTTGAAGTAGTTCCTGATTTTCCTGCGACAGCCATGGATGAAGAAAGTTTTGCTGATTTTCCAGTTCCTTTTGTAATAACGTCTTTCATAGCGTCGGTTAAAAGGAAAGCAGTACTTTCCTTCATGACACGCTTACCTTTCTGCGTATTAGAAAGGAGAATATTTCCATTCTGATCTACGACTTTTGTGTATAAGACAGGTTTCTCGTAGGTTCCGCCATTTGCAATGGAAGCATATGCAGAAGTCAATTCCATATTTGTAACACCATAAGTCAGGCCGCCAAGAGATAAGGATTGGGTAATATCGGTATATACATTTCCATTTGAAGTTGCTTCATTAGATACCAAGGTGGAAAAACCAAGATTCATCAAATATTCAAAAGAAGTCTTAGGTGTAACGTCAGCAATGGTTTTGGCTGCAACAACGTTCATGGAGTTTGTGATCGCTTCGCGGATCGTTGAATAACCTTTATAACCTTTGTAATAGTTGCGTACTGGTCTGCTAGTGTCAATATAGTTATAAGGAGCATCATCATATACGGTTGCAAGTGTCATATGATTCTTGTCAAGTGCAGGTAAAAATGCAGAAAGAATCTTAAAAGTAGAACCTGGTTGTCTTGTAGTACCCGTGGCACGATTCAAGGAAAGATCGGAAGTCTTATTTCCACGTCCACCAACTAAGGCTTCTACAGTTCCGTTAGACTGATTCATGATCGTCATGGATATCTGAGGCTGGATCGTTGTCTGGAAAGATTCATTAGTAATGGTTTCACCTTTTGATAAAATATATTGTTTAAACTTTGTAACAACGGTCTTTGCACTCGCTTCATCTGTAAAAATCAACTGATTTCCAAGATTATTTTTTCTCATATAATCAAGCAGATTGTGATCGGAATAAACAATGTCTTTTCCTGAAACAGTTTTTGCAGATAAAGAATAGGAAAGCGCGATTTTTGTGGCTTTTGGATAGTTTGAAGCATCGTTTGTGATGCTGTCAGCAATCTTTTGAATCTGTTGATCCTGAGTAGAGTATATTTTTAATCCGCCACTGTAAATAGCATTATAAGCTTTTGTTTCGTCATACCCCAGTTGCTTTTTTAAATCTTTTACAACTTGAAGGATCAATGCGTCCTCAAAATAAGAATTTGTTGTTTTTTTTGCAGGTGCTGCTGCAGCGTTTTTTTGAATTCTTGTGTATACATCATCACTAAGTGCTTCTCGATATTCATTTTTTGTGATATAATGCTGTTCTAACATATTTTGTAAAACAAGTAATCTTCTGGAAGCGTTATTTTCCGGATGGGTTACAGGATTTAAACGTGTCGGATTCTTGGTAATACTTGCAAGTACAGCACATTCGGACAATGTGAGTTCAGATACATCTTTATTAAAATATTTTTGTGATGCTGTCTGAACACCAAGTGTTCCTTCTCCAAGATTGATCGCATTTAGATATTCTTCTAAGATATATTGCTTAGAAGCAATCTTTTCTAGTTCAAGAGCAAGAGATTGTTCTTTGATCTTTCGTTCCAGACGTTCCATTGTGGTTTTTTCAGGCTGAATTCCAAGTACATTGTTCTTGATCAACTGTTGTGTGATAGTACTTCCCCCTTGGCTTAGAGATTGGTTTCTGATACCAAGGAAGGTTGCTCGAATAATTCCATACAGATCAATTCCATTATGGCTGTAATAACGTTCATCTTCAATCGCAATAAAAGCATGCTGAAGATTCTTTGGAATGGAAGAAAGAGGAGTGTAGATTCTGTTGGAATCATGGTTTGAAAGTGTTTTGATCGTTGATCCTTTGTTATCGTAAATGGTTGTGATATATCCTTTGGAATGGACGGAATCTTTTGTAATCTGTGGGGTTGTCTTTAAAATTCCACGCACGAAACCAACCCCGAGGCCTAGTCCAGCAACGATCAAGGCGATGGAGATGATAAAAGCATATTTAAAAAGAAAGAGAGAAATCTTAGAATTTCTACGAACTTTTTTTGAAGATAAGATCTGTCTCTTTTTCTGAATGTTTTGTTTGGTATATTTCATAAAAAACCTCCTGTTACGTATTATACCAAATAAGAAAGTTCAAGTAAACCGACCGTGTAACTATAAACGATACAATCAACAATATGATGATGTAAGGGTTAAAAGTATAAAGTACAAAGGAGAAGAGTATGAAAAAACAATTAAAGGGGCAGCAGTCATTTTATGATGACAAACAAAGGGAAAATGTAGTATCCTACTATTTGATGGAAGATCAGGAACACACGATGTATGGAGTTGAACTGGAAAAATACCAGGAGGAAACGAATGTGATCGAGTGGGATGCAGTTCCAAGTATATCAGAATCTATGGAATTAGTAGATCGTGTGATCCATAACCTGATAAAATATAAAGTAACACCGATCTCACTGGCAGAGTCCTTAGATGAGATCATGACCAGGGAGGAAGAAGATGGACGTTCAAAAATATAAAATCTTGTATAAAGAGGGAGAAGCAGAGATTTCAGAAAAGAAATCAAGATTTATTGCACATATTGCTCCAGCACAGACCGAAGAAGAAGCACAGGCATTCATAGAGAAGATAAAAAAACAATATTGGGATGCAAGACATAACTGCTGGGCATACAGTATCGGAGAAAAGCAGCCAGCGCTGCGTTGTAGTGATGATGGGGAGCCAAGTGGAACTGCTGGGAAGCCAATGCTTGAGGTACTGACAGGGCAGGAACTGCATAATGTGGTAGCAGTCGTAACAAGATATTTTGGTGGAACACTTCTTGGAACTGGAGGATTGATCCGTGCGTATACAAAAAGTACGCAAGAAGGAATCAAGGAAAGTACAGTGATTGAAAAATGTCTTGGGGTAATGCTCAGCCTCACTTGTGATTACACGACATCTGGAAAGATTCAGTATTTAACTGCAACAGACCATATTCCAGTGCTTGATACAGTGTATACGGATCATGTAACATTTGAAATGATCGTACCAGTGGAAGAAGTTGGAAGTGTTGAGAAAAAGTTTATGGAAGCATCTATGGGGAAAGCAGTTCTTGAAAAAGGAGAAGAAACTTATTACGCTGAAATTGATGGTAAGATCACTTACGATCTATAGATGAAGGATGATATGATTTCATTTCTTTACAGTGATAAAATATCATGTTAAAATTTATCATAGTTAATCAGTCAGAAATAATGAAAAGGAGTAAAATTCTATGAAAATATCAGAGATTTTAAAAAACAAGTCAACTATTTCGTTTGAGGTATTTCCTCCAAAGAATAAAGAAGGAGACATTTCTTCTATTTATAGTACGATTGAGGGATTAGCAAAATTATCCCCAGATTTTATTAGTGTTACATATGGTGCAGGTGGATCTACAAAAGGTAAGACAGTAGAGATCGCGTCAGTTATTAAGCATGAATATGGAATTGAATCTGTAGCACATTTAAGCTGTATTTCATCTACAAAAGAGGATATCAAATACGAATGTGAACGTCTGAAAGAAGCAGGAATCGATAATATTTTAGCATTAAGGGGAGATTATCCTGCAGATGCAACAAACTTTGATCCTGAGAATCTGGAATTTCACTATGCAAGTGAATTAAATGAATTTATCGGAGAACATTTTAAAGGACAATTTTGCTTATCAGGAGCATGTTATCCAGAGACACATCAGGAAGCTGATGGGTTTAAGAAAGATTTAGAAGCATTAAAGAAGAAAGTAGATGCAGGAGCAGAATATTTAGTAACACAGATTTTCTTTGACAATGATTATTATTACAGATTAGTCAGAGAAGCAAGAAAGATCGGTATCACAGTGCCAATTCTTGCAGGAATCATGCCAATTACGAATGCGAAATCGCTGATCCGTACAACAAAGATGTGTGGATGTACGATTCCATATCAGTTATCTACAATGATCGAGGCACATTATGATAATCCAGAGGCCATGAAAGAAATCGGAATCAACTACGCAGCACAACAGATCATTGATCTGATCACAAATGGAGTTGACGGGATTCATATTTACACAATGAATCGTGCAGAAACAGCGCAGCGTGTATTTGACAGTATTCCAGCTGTATTGAAAGAATTAAACTAAGATGGATTTTCAGGTCGTAAGAGAAAATGCCTTGAAATATCTTGGATATCAGGCACCAATGTTTGAAGGTTTAACTCCGGAGATTTCAAGTCTTTTGGATGAATGTATAGAAGAGATCAAGCAGATAGCACAGCCAAAAGTGATAGTGAAGAGATTTAAACTAGCGAAAGATCCATTGAGGTTAGAAGAATCAGGGGATGAGATTTTAGGGCAGCAGATGGAAAATATGTTGGAAGATTGTGAAGAATGTATATTGATCGGATGTACTCTTGGGATTGTTATGGAGCGTAAGATCAAGTTTTATGCAAAGGTTAACATGACAAAATCTACGGTTATGGATGCTGCGGCAAGTGCGTATCTGGAAGAATATTGTGACAGATATGAAGAAACACTTGGATTTGATAACCGAACATATCGAGCATGTCCCGGATATGGAGATTTTCCACTTGAATTTAATAAAAGAATTGCTATATTACTAGATATATCAAAGAAGATCGGAGTCACGATCACGCCAAATAATCTTTTGATCCCACAGAAGTCTATGTTAGGATTGATCGGGATCGGAAGTGATAAACGAAAGAAATCATGTGGAAATTGTGTGATGAAAGAAGCTTGCCCATTTAGAAAGAGAGGACAAAGATGTTACAGAACCGATTAGGAAAAGAACTTTTAATATTTGATGGAGCGATGGGAACACAGCTCCAGAATGCAGGATTAAACGCAGGAGATATCCCAGAAGAATTAAATATTGACCGCCCGGATTTATTAAGATCAATTCATAAAAACTATCTGAAAGCGGGAGCAGACTTTATCACAACAAATACATTTGGGTGTAACCGATTAAAGATGGAAGAGGCAAAATACGAGGCGAAAGATATGTTGTTAGCAGCAGTAGAGAATGCAAGAGCTGCAAGAACAGAAGCCGGAAGAGAAGATGATTCTTATATTGTTCTTGATATCGGACCGATCGGTCAGTTGTTAGAACCAATGGGAACATTGACATTCGATGAAGCGTATGACATCATTCTTGAACAGGTAGAAACAGTGAAAGATCAGGTAGATCTTGTACTGTTTGAGACAATGAGTGATCTATATGAGGTGAAAGCTGGAGTGCTGGCAGTCAAAGAACACACAGACCTTCCAGTATTTGTTACAATGACATTCGAGCAAAATGGAAGAACATTATCTGGAAATGATCCAGAAACATTTATTAATGTTGCAGAGGGCTTAGGAGTTGATGCGTTGGGTGTCAATTGTTCTTTAGGACCAGATGAATTAAAACCGATCATTGATGAAATCTTAGAAAAAGCAAGTGTTCCAGTGATGTTACAGCCAAATGCCGGACTTCCATGTTTAGAACATGGAGAAACACATTATCATGTGACACCAGAAGAATATGTGGAATCTATGAAAGATTATATGGCAAGAGGTGCAGCGATCGTTGGGGGATGCTGTGGAACAACACCAGAATTTATAGAGAAACTTGCAGAAGCTGCACCTAAAGCAGTTACAGAGAGAACCGTTGAGAAGAAAACAAGAGTATCTAGTCAGACACAGACAGTTACGTTTGGAGATCATGTGATCGTCTGTGGAGAACGTTTAAACCCAACGGGTAAGAAAAAGATGAAAAAAGCGTTGTTAGAAGAGCGCTATGATGAACTTGTGGTGGAAGCAGTCAAACAGGTAGAAGCTGGAGCGGAAGTACTAGATGTTAATGTAGGACTTCCTGGAATTGATGAGCCAGAGACAATGAAGCGGGTTGTGCGTCTGTTACAGGAAGTTATCACACTTCCATTGCAGATTGACAGTTCCGAAGCAGATGCGATTGAGAATGCCTGCCGTTATTACAATGGAAAACCATTGATCAACTCTGTAAATGGTAAAGACGAAGTCATGGAAAAAATCTTCCCGATCGCCAAGAAATATGGGGGAGTTGTGATCGGACTGACTCTGGAAGACGGAATTCCACTGAAAGCAGAGGAACGATTTGAAATCGCCAAGAAGATTGTCAATAAAGCAGCAGAATACGGAATCGGTAAAGAGAATATCATCATCGACTGTCTGACATTAACAGCATCTGCACAGCAAAAAGAAGTAAGAGAAACACTTCGAGCGATCAAGATGGTAAAAAAAGAATTAGGTGTCCATACTGTATTAGGGGTATCGAATGTATCCTTTGGACTGCCAAACCGTCCGTTATTAAATAGAACATTTTTAGCATTAGCAATGGAGGCAGGATTGGATCTTCCGATCATCAACCCATTAGATGCAGAATTGATGGGAACCATTGATGCATTTCATGTGCTGTTCTACAAAGACGTGGATAGTCAGATTTATATTAAAAACCAGTCCAAAGATAAAGAAACAAAACCAGCTGCAGCGGCAACAACAACAAACTTCACATTAAAAGATGTGATCATTCACGGATTAAAAGATGAAGTAGAGAAAGTTACAAAAGAAGAACTGAAAGATAAAGAAGCACTGACAGTAATTAATGATGTGATCATTCCGGCATTGAATATTGTAGGAAAAGATTATGAGACAGGAAAGATCTTCCTGCCACAGTTAATTCAATCTGCTGAGACAACAAAGAAAGCCTTTGAAGTTGTCAAAGAAACATTTTCAGCAAATGATGGAGAAGAAAAAGGACCGATCATCATAGCAACTGTAGAAGGCGATATTCATGATATTGGAAAGAACATCGTGAAAGTGGTACTGGAAAGTTATGGATATAAGATCATCGACCTTGGAAAAGACGTCAAAGTTGAAAAGGTAGTAGAAGCTTATAAGAAATACAAACCAAAAGCGATTGGACTAAGTGCATTAATGACAACAACCGTTGCATCAATGGAAAGAACGATCAAAGCACTTCACGAAGCAGGATGCAGTGAACCAATCTGGGTTGGAGGAGCTGTTGTGACGGAAGATATCGCACACAATATCGGAGCAGATTATTATACGGAAGATGCGATGGCAGCGGTGAATCTGTTGGAAAATGAAATTTTAGATTTGTAGTTGGCTAACTTTATTTTTTCTCATATACCAGAAGTCTAAAGTGTGGACAATTACAAGAATTGAGAAATTTAAGTGGTGTGTATGTTGAACGTTATTGATCTTTGATTTGTGTAGTGGTAGACAGTGTTTATTATACATACCCATACAGTAAAACATACACACTGTATAGTGGTTTGAATAGTGTTTTGTTGTATGAGTCAGAAAGAAGATAAGAAGAAATATTTATAAGAATAAAGGGTGACAACATGAGCACTTTTTGAATGCGTTTTTTACAAATTCGCAGCGCCCTGTGGTTGATTGTTTGACCGTAGCTGCGGGCATTTTGGCTCGCAGCCAGGGAGTTATCAAAGAAACAGGCGCGGATCGGCGATTTGTAAAAAACGCTTTCAAAAATGCGGAGTGTCACCCTTTTTTCTTATAAATATTTCTTCTTATCTTCTTTCTGACTCATACATGACCAACACTAACTTCAAATGAGATTTTACAGTGTCTCTCCTTTTGTCCGATAGCTGTTCATATAGTGCTGTGATTCACTAGTTCGTACGTTCACATCATTTAAGATGCATCCTGTAATTTCAGCTCCTGATCCTGAAAGGATTTCCATACCTTCCAGAATTCGATCTATATCTGTATAGTCCTGACGGATCACGAATACTGCTCCGTCTACATACTGGGCGACGATCGCTGCATCGGATAACAATGCACTTGGTGGTGTATCTATGACTACAAAATCGGCTTCGGATTCCAGTTTTTTTATAAACTGTCTCATATTCTTACCACTTAATACCGTCGATGTATCCTGAATTGGTGTGGATCCTGCTAATATTTTTACAGTTGTATCTTTATACTGCTGTACCGCATCGTCAATAGATGCTTCACCTTTCATAACTTCCAATGTTCCAAGTTCTTGTTCATTCATGCCAAGAATTTTCGCTGTGGATGGGTTTCTTAAATCGGCATCTACTAAGATGACTTTATAACCTTTCATTGCAAGTGATATTGCAATATTCACTGATACCGTTGATTTTCCTTCTCCTGGCATCGCACTTGTTACAAGAAATGACTTCATTCCTGTTTCCTTTTGTGCCCGTTCGATTCTTCGTCTTACCGTTCTAGATGCCTCTAAGAAACTTCTTGGCAATCTTGGATTATCAAGAACTACTAATTCCTGTGTTTCTGTACGTTTCTTATGAAATTTGGCGTGTGGCATGATTCCAAGACTCTTTACATGGAATAATCGTTTGAAGTCTTCTTCTTTCTTGACCGTATTCTTTCCAAATGCAAGCAGCACATCTAAAAAAATACAGATTAAAATACCGATTGCAACACCAATCTCTATCTCATGTCGATAACTGAATGGATTTGCTGGTCCTGTTGGTACACCGCTTTCATCCATTAGTGTAAGCTGTGAACTTCCAATCACAAATTCAGCTACGGATGGATAATTCTTTACCACGGATTTTAAGATTTTTTCTGCCATCTGTGGATTATTGGCTGTTACTTTTAGTGTAAACAGGTTTGTATTCTCCATAACTTCAGCTTCAATCGTTCCTGGCACGGATTGTAATCCAAGATCTTGTGCCAGCACTTCTTTAAATGCTCCACTTTGCAAAATATACGGAAATGATTTTGCCATCTGATTTGCTGTTGCATTCTCGATATATGTGTTGGAGTTTTCTGAGGTAATACTTGAATTAATCGTAAATGTAGAAGATGCCACATAATATGGCGAATATATTAATCTTTTATATCCGCAAAAAAGTCCTCCACACACTACAAGGATGATCAGAAATTTCCATTTCATCCGCAGGGCACCTTTAATCAGATCGTCAAACAGCCCGGCAATGTCGATCAGATTGTCCCTATGTTCTGTTTCGGATTCGTATTCTTTACTCATGATCTTTGTTCACCTGCCGTTCTGTATTTGAATTCTTGTTATCTTCTTCCTTTTCCTGGCTCTGTCTTGATCTGCTTCCATAGCCATAACCATAGCCGTATTTATGATTTCCATAACCATATTTACTTCCATAACCGTAGCCATAACCACTTCCATATGCATATTTATAACCATAATTTCTTGCAGTCTGGGCAACTCCGTGGAAGACATCGTTATAAACACATCCAAGCATTATTCCTTCTCCAGAATTTAAAACACTAACTGCTTCGTTAATGTCTTTTACAAGTGCTGTATGCTGTCTTACGACGAGGATCGAAGCATCTGCAAGATCCACTAGTTCTTCTGCATCAGCAGCCTGTGACATTGGTGGTGTATCAATGATGATATAGTCTAATTCGTCTCTAAAAAATTCCACAATCTTATGGAAGATTGGGGATGCGATCATCTCTGTTGAATTTGGATAGATCATAGATCCTACAATCAATAATAATTCAGACTTTGGAAGTGAAACGACCAGATTATTAATCTGTTCATTTCCATTGATAACTTCTCCCAACTGCTGTATCTCTTCTTGATCCAATCCAAAGATCTTGTACTGGGAAGGTTTACGAAGGTCTGCATCGATCAACAGTACTTTTTCTGATTCTTCTGCCAACGCAAGGGCTAAGTTGGCTGCAATCGTTGATTTTCCTTCATTTTCTTCCACACTTGCCACCAACAATGTCTTTGCATTTTTTTCTTTCATCTTACTGCTGACTCTTCGTGCAAGTTTCTTCATATCTTCCACATATTGAAAACTTGTTCCTGGATTTGTTAACAATACTCCACTTTTCTTACGATGTATCCTTGCTTTCCAAGTCTTGTAAGTTCTTTCATGATACAACGTCTGTAAAAGTTTTCCATCCAGTTTCTTAGAAACTTCTTTTGGTTTCCTTACAGTATCCTTCAAGAATGATAAAATTGCGACCAATCCACATAAACCAGCAATCGTCATTAAAAATGTTTTCTTCATCAATGCTGTCGGTTCAAATTTATTGACTGGACCACTTGGAACTGTTGGTTTTTGCAGCACATCCAGCACTACATTTCCGATCAGCTGGTCTGTCACAACTGAATAATTATTCATGATCGCTTTATTTAAACGAAAAGCCATCTCTGGAGAATCTGCCTGAACTTTCAACACAAGAAGATTTGTTTCATTAACAACTTCTGCAGATGCAGTTCCAGGGAAATAATCCATGTTCATCTCTTTTGCAACCTTTTTCTGTAAGATTGAACTGTTTAAGATTTCTGAAAATCTTGATGCCATCTCTGACGTTGCACTCAGATCTGAATAAACACTGTTATTGCTTCCTTTACTACTTACAATAAATGTACTTGTAGATTCATATTGTTTATGATAACTGCGTCCGACATACACATAAGAAACCATACTCATAGATGCCGCCAGAAGAAGGATCACTAGCGCGTATTTCAAAATATCCCTTAAGATACTATATAGATCTATATTCATTTCATAATCATTGACTGATATATTTCGATTATCACTGCTCATTTTCTCCAGCCTCCTATTCTGTAACAATCACGATCAGTCTTACGGTTCCTGTACGGCTCTTTCCGCTCTTTGCAGAGTATGTAATCTCATAAGAACCTGGAGTATCGTAATCGACTTCATCTTTAATCTTTACTTTTTTCTTGCTGACATCTCCTGGTACATTAGATTCATAATCACCGCCCATACAAACTTTTGATATGTAAGAACGTGCATCTAATTTCTCACCTTTCTTTATATAAACCAGATATTTCTTTAAATGAATAAATGGGATATCTGCCCTATTGGTTCCATCATACACCTGTATCGTTGCCTGAAATGATACCGTATCTCCTGCACTATTGCTTACCTGTAATTTGACCGGATAATCACCTGGTGTATAAAGATCGACTACTGAATTGGTCAGAATCTTGACCTGATTGGTCAGATCACCATCAATCTTATCTTTCACCTTAAGATTCTTCAACAAATCATCATTTTTTGAAGAACCACCAGATTCAAAGCATAATGGTTTCTTTAATTCAAATGTTGGCGAAGTATACCCTTCATAATGCACGATACGATTCGCACGACTGACATTATTATGACGGTCTACAGCAGCATAAACAACCAGACGTCTTCCCCCACTTAAGAAGTTCGACACACTCTCTACTACAAGCGAGTCCGAAACATCACCGTCATTTTCATCCACTGCTTTCACACCTTTTAAAAAGTCTTCATCTGTAGCATTCAGTCCAACTGTTAATTCCTGCTGGTCCATCGTAATCACCGGACCAATCCTGTCCCCTTTTCTGACCTGTGTAAACCAGAAGATTAGACCTGCTGCCAGTGATACACAAAATATCACAAAACTTGTCATTTTTAATTTCTTCATCATAACACATTCTCTCCTTCAAGAATTCTCCTAGGATTATCATATAACAATTTCTTAGAATATTCAAAAGAATATTTATTTTCCATATATTCTTTTATATCTGCCATATATGTTGTCCTCTCGTATGGTTTATGTGCATCACTTGCAATACATGTTACCATACGTTTTTGTAACAAATGATTCACACAATATTTTACATCTGATCCAAATTTACCAAAAATACTTCCCCTGTTTACTTGAACCAGACATCCTCTCTGCATCCATTCAAATAAGCCTCTTGCAGATTCTTGTACACAACGATATCTCTCTGGGTGTGCGATAATTGGAGTTACACCAAGTTCCATCAGATCATCCAGCAACTCATCCATTTCCTCCTGCTCAATTCCAAAAGAAAACTCTGTTAGAAAATAATCTGTATGATTCAATGAAAGAAGTTGTCCATCCCGTATCATCTGCGGAACCCTCTCTGTCATATAAATTTCCATTCCTGACAGAACACACAATGGAATTTCTTCATAATCTAATATATTCCTGAATTCTTCCAGACGATCATAATATTCTTCCACCCGATATTTCCTGAAAAATCCACCTGTATTTGCATGTGATGTTGCCACCAACGTATGCACGCCGCTTTTTACTGCTAATTCTGCCATTGAAAGAGCATCCTCCATATCTCGCGCCCCATCATCCAGTCCTGGCAAAATATGTGTATGTATATCAATCATCGATTCTTCCTCACAAATAAAAAAGAAATCCTCCAGTCCGTAAAAAGGCTGGAGGAAATTCACCTTGCTTTCTGATTAATACTGTTCTTTTACATGTTTTACTGCATATACAGCTAATGCTGCTGCTGCGAGTGATACATAGACTAATGTAACTGGTGCTCCCTGATCACCAGTCTTTGGTGATGCGGATGTTGATGATGTTGATGTTGTTGTTGTATTCGTCTTAGCTTGTTTATCATCCTTATAGAATTCATCATCATCAAACTGTGTCTTCTTATCAACCTTTTCCTGTTCTGTATTCGTATTATAATATTCATCCTCAGGACTTGGTGCTGCCATAACACTCAGTGAAAAAGCAAAACACATAATCAATGTTGCTACCATCATAATCAACTTTTTCATGCTAAATCCCCCCTTACTGGATTCTAACTGATTTGTGTATAAAATACCTTCAATATCATCTCAAATAATTTTGTCTCATCTGGATAATATTCTGCATATCCTGTCTCACCTTCTTTGATGTCACAGTCAATACTGTAGATATTGTCAGATGAAAAACTGCTTCCTGAAACTTTCGTTGCAAGATATGTGATCTTCGGTGCTGAAAGATTCGTTACGGAATTCTCTGATACAAGATTCAGAAGATCTAATGGCAATGTAAGATCACCCTTCATCTCCTGTAATGCTTTCTGGGCAAATGCTGTAATATACTGCTGCTGTCTCTGCATACGTGCCATGTTCGCATCCAGCGGATCAAATTCTCTGGATCTTACATAAGTCTCTGCCTGACCACCCAGCAATGTCACATTCGCACCTTCCTTCAGAGTTGGATCAACGCTTGTCAGATCCCCAATTACTTGAACGTTCACTCCACCTACTGCATCATTCAGTACACTGATTGCAGAGAGGTTGATCGACATATATGAATCGATTGGAATTCCGTATAACACTTTGGAAACCGCATCCACAGTATTCTTACAGCTCTTGGCTTTCCCATCCCCATAGGCATAGGCTAAACATAACTGTCGAAGTTTCCTTCCTGAATACTTTCCATTCTCATCATATGTCTTAACATTCGCCATAACATCTCGAGGAACATTGATCAGTGAAATCTTCCCTGTAGAAGTATTCACAGCTGCCAGAAACAAAGTATCTGACTGCCCTGCTCCGTGTTTCTTTAAGTATTCTTCATCTGTATTGATCTTATCTCGATCAACACCCATAAATAAGATACTTGTTATATCTTTATTATACTGATATTTATGTCCATTGTAAATAACCAAATCCCCCTGATTCTGGACTTTTACGCCATCTACGTTCTTTGACATCTTCATCTTGCCTCCAAACAGAGAGCCTTTTCCAAGTGCCCACATTCCCAAAATCACTGCACATGGAAGCAAAATGATCACCACTAATACGATTATAACTCTTTTTATGATCTGCTTTGGCGTCTTTTTCTTCTTTGCTTTCTTCTTTTTCTCGTTCTTTTCTTCTTTTACTTCAAAACCTTGAAATTCTTCTTTGGATTCAAGCTGGAAATCCTTCAGATTCTGATCCAATTCTTGATTTAATCTCTTAGCCTCATCCGTATGGTTCTTATTTTGTACTTCTTTCATCCGTCAACACCGCCTGTACTAAATAACGATTATTTGGCTGGCCTCCTACGCAGGTGCTCAGTGTGATAATCTTATCGTTGCTTGTAACTTTCTGATCTTTTCTTACATGGCTTTCCATGTCCCGCAAGTTCTTGACATTTCTTAAATAATTCTCATACTTCTTCTTATTCTTAAAATTAAACGTCTTAAGCAAATGCCTATCATCAAACTTATATGCCGCAAAGATCGTGTATATGTATGTTTTCTTTGGTGTGTAAACATATACTTCTTTGTGTTTCTTAAAAAATGCTTCATCTTCAAACTTGTGAAGATTCTGGAACATAGATCCATTTCTCATATTATGTCCATAAAATACTGTGTTTGGATCTGAAAAATCCTTCTTATTCACTTTCTCTGTATAAATACATCCTGCAAATTCGGGTTCATTCTTAAAATTGTATTTTAAATAATGATCGTCTGATTCCTGACTTTGTGCTACCGGATAATCAATTCTTGTTCCTGGAACGTAGATCCACGCATAGATATCACTGTTGATCTTAATCAGCTTCTTAAAGTTGATCTTCTGTCCATGTTTGACTCCAGATGGAACTTTCTCCGGCTCTTTTCCTTCGTTCTCACCAGTAAATTCTGTGCTTGCGATCTCTTTTAATGTTGCTTTTCTTTCCTGTTCTGTCTTATAATCCTGATACTTGACCCATCCGAATCTTCCAAGACAGATCACACAGACTAATACTGCAACTCCAAGAATGATCTTCCATCCACTCTTCTTCATTCATCTTCCCCCTTATGCCGTTATTCTTGTCTTATTATATCTTTTTTTCTATCTACGGTCAATGAATCCTGCATCTTCGGACGACCAATGTCCTAAAAATCCATTGCCATTTTGCTTGATTCTTCTTCTGACAATTCTGTAACCTGTGTTTCCATAACACGGTAAACTCTCTGACACATATTTAAGACACTCGGGCGATGGGTTGTCACGATACATGTTTTATTCGGGCGTTGTTTTATGATATTTCTTAAAACTTTACGTTCCGTTGTTACATCAAGTGCCGATGTTGCTTCATCTAACAATAAGATCGGTGCATCTCTTAAAACAGCCCTTGCAATTGCAATTCTTTGTGCCTGTCCTTCCGAAAATCCTCGTCCTCGCTCTCCGATCTTGGTATAGATCGTTTCTTCCATATTCTTTACAAAATCCCATGCACAGGAAATCTTCAATGCCTCGATCATCTCTTCTTCTGTTGCATCTTGTTTAACCATTTTTAAATTTTCTGCGATCGTACCAGAAAGAATTGTATTTCCCTGTGGTACATAAGCGAATAAATGTCTGGTATCTGCATTCATCTCCACCTGCTTCCCATTTGAAGCCCTTAAATATGCTTCTCCTTTTTCCGGATGGATCAAACCTAAGATCAAACGAATCATCGTCGTCTTTCCCTCTCCAGAAGGGCCAACCAACGCAACAATCTCGCCCGGATTAGCCATAAATGCAGAATCTGTAATAACACGGTTTCCTTCGATATAAGAAAAATCCACATCCCTCATCTTCACTTCGAACCCATCTTCCACATAAGCATCCATCTCAGAGCTTTCTGGAATATGAACTTCTTTCTTAAGCTGTGCAAGCTCTCTGATACGATGAGCGGAGATCGAACTATTCAAAAAGTTTGGTATGATCGATACCAGATTGTTAAATGCCCCATTTAGGTTACTTCTTTGCTGTAAAAATAAAGTCATCGTTCCATAAGAAATATCTCTTGTCCAAAGTCGGAACAGACAATATCCAAATGCTGCATACTGAACAACCATTCCTATGATCGACATAACGATATTCGTTTTGATCGTAAACATATTATACTTTAAACTGATATCTTTAAACTTCTCCTGCCAGTTTCTCATCTTCTTTCCATATAAAGAAGAAATTCCAAAAGACTTGATCGTATCAAAATTGTAAAATGTCTCGACTTCAAATGTCATCATCTCACTACTCATTTCCCGCACTTTCTTCCCGTATTCTCTCTGCTTGGAAATAAGAAACTTCGACATCAAAAGCATAAACGGTGCACTTGCAAATGCCAGCAATGACATGATCTTATCATAATGCCAGATAACCGCAAATGTTGCGACAAAGTCGTAAACTGCTATGATAATCGTCGGCAGCCAGCTGATCGCATTTCCGCTGATCGTATTGACATCGCTGTTAAAACGATTCAAAACATCTCCATTACTATATTGATTGATCTCCATCCAGTCAGCATCGATGATCTTATCAAAAATATCTGCCTGAATGTCATTGTTGATATAGATACTCAATTTTGTAGAAATACGTCCGATCACATTTCCGATCGTCAGACTGAAAAATGCACTTCCAAGTGTGATCACGATCATGATCCACAACTTACTCATCTGATATCCTGTGATGATATCGATCATATATTTACTTGCCACACTTCCAACCAATCCCATGGATGTACTAAATATACCAAGAATCGTATAGAAAGCGATCGCTCCTTTATATCGTTTGCTGTAGGAAAAGATCCATTTCCAGTCGTCAATGATCTCTGAAAATGTTCCATCTCTCCATTTTCCGATCAGAATATCTAATGATTCAAACGATATCTTCTGATTTGGTTGATTTTGATTTTCGTTGTCCATCATGTGATCACCTTCTTTCTTTCATGATTTTGTAAAATTCTTTTGTATACTCACAGATATATTCTGGAATTCCTACATAATCTCCTGTTTCTAATAAAGCTGCCGCCGCACAGGTGTTACAGATCGGACGATATTTGCATTCTGTACACTTTTCATTGATCAAGATCTCTTTTGTCTGTGCTGATATCATTTCCCAGCTTCTTTGAAAACCTTCTGCAAATACATTCACCTCTGGTTGACTTTGCATCACACATAGACGCATCATCCCCTGCCAATTGATCGTAAACGAACAATTGCCTGCAAGGCATGAAATGTGCCTGCTGTATTGCATATTTTGCGGATGATCTTCGACTATGTTGATCACATGATCCTGATATTCTCTAAGAGCTTCTTCTCCCCATTGATGTTGAAAGATCAACTTCTTCGCCATCGCTGCATCCTTTGGATTCATGCGGCTTTGTTCATCAAATGGTTTATTTCTTTCTCTGCTTGCCGGATACATATAGGTATCAAGGTTCACGGCTGCATCCAGATCATTTGCAATATCTAAAATCTTCCTGATATCCTCTTCATTCTTTGACGTGATACTTCCATTGATCTTTACATCAATCTCCCTGTCCCTTAGCAGCCTGACTGCATTAACCGTCTTCTGAAATCCACCTGGATAATGACATAACTGCTCATACGCCTGATCATCTGCTCCATATAAAGTAATATTCATTCTTCTCAAAAAACTTGTGATTTGCAATATCCCAAAGCTGAAGTCTTGTGTTGCCGTCAGCGTCAACTTCAACGATCCAGCAAGTGCCGCTGTCTCCTGGTGCATCTTTGTCATGACCGAAGTAGTTCAAATTGCTCATAAGAGCACGGGTTGAGCCTGTTCCGATTGCAGTAAACGAACCCTGCCATACAGAGCGGGGG
>ERZ869983.25-NODE-25-length-47293-cov-12.904799_pt1 | contig 47293 bp, 45 predicted proteins | sample MGYA00521106_ERZ869983 | MGnify/ENA primary metagenome ERZ869983 (study PRJEB32232, sample SAMN07284972) | human gut metagenome | biome: human-associated habitat; material: feces | host: Homo sapiens | place: Tanzania | collected 2014-04-05 ...
TTCAGACGTGTGCTCTTCCGATCTCCCTATCTCTGAAATAGCACCCCTCTCGCCCCCGTCCCCTGCGATTCCATCGCAGGTCTCTCAATCCCTTTGTCCCCATCTCTCAATAAAAAACCGATACCTTTGCAATAGTATTAAGACAACATAGGATAACATTAAAAAGAAAAAAGAAATGCAAAGTTTAATTCCAACCCTTACCAGGTTTCTTGCAGCCATCATCGGCTTGGTGTGGTGCACACTGGAACCATCCCTTAACTACATCGCCGTATGCTTCTTCGCCCTTGTCTGCGACTGCTACACGGCATGGCGCTGCAACTGCCGCATCTACTCCCGCTATCGGGAGGCTATCAAGAAAGACCCTCGATGCAAAATCGACGGGAAACTGAAATCTAAGAAAATGGCAAAGATGGTGAAGGATTTCTCCGTCCTCATCCTTGCGATATTCCTGGCCACGATGGTAGATACCGTGATACTCGATTTTCAGAACCCTCTCCATCTCGCTAACTATCTTGCTGCTATCTATTGTGGCGTGCAGCTCGTGAGCATTCTCGAAAACGAGAGTACCTGCAATGGGGCACCCTGGGCAAGAGTGATGCAGAAGATTGTAGCCGACAAAACAGAAAGGCACTTCAATGTGAAGCTGAAAGACTTGATGAAGGAAGCAACAGAAGAGGAGGATAACGAGGAAGAGGCAACTCCGGAAGAGGATAAGAAGAAAGAAGATGATAATGACGAGTGGATTCCGCAGAAACCTGCAGACCCAGTAATGGGCATGTAATGTGCCAATATCTCTTAATTTCTGTACGCTATCAGTTAATAATGTGTTAAAATCCCTTTGAATTATGACAATATCAAATGTTTTGGAGCACTGGGCTACGATCTACAAGCCCTTATCCCACGACCCGACAAGCAAGAAGCTGGAAGACCAGAGTTTCTTCCGCATTCGCTATATTGACCTGGAGAATATCTTTTCTCGTAATGCCAATATCGTGCATTCACCTTGTATGCTATATAGCGTATTGAGTACAGGCGAGTTTCAATCAGCCGGAAAGATGACGGTATCTCACCAGGTGTGGTTTCTTACCAAGGTAAAAGACTCGCCTCAAACCCTCGGACGATACGATGGTGCAAAGATAGAGCAGGCATCCGTCGATTTGATGGAGTATTGTAAAGACCTCGTTTCCTGGATGGTGGAGGTGAAGCGAAAGGGAGCTTGCCCGGTAACAGGACGGTCCTTTGCTGATGATCCGGTCATCATGTCCGAATTGCAGTCTATTGATATTTCCTCTATCTCGTGCGGACTGATAGGCGAGTTGTATTCCGGACAATGGCTTGTAGCCGGAGTGGATTGGAAAAGTCTGCAACCGCTCTACAAGTTTGGCTGCGGCGGTAATGACAAGTATATCATCAAAGAATAATAATTGTATCTTGACTATATCGCCCTATCCTTGCCTATGGTGTTAGGGGTAGGGCGAAAGTCTTTTAAGAAAGGAGTATCATATTATGGGACAGCCTATCAAGAATCCAATGTTCCCCTTCAGTAGGGTAGCATCACGTTTCTTTCAGCAGACCATCAATCAGTTGGAAGTAAACACCATGACCCAGTGCATTTACCCCAAGGAGGTGTATAACGGCTATGCCGTAGTAAACCAGAAGCGAAAGGATATGGGTGGATGGTATTCTACCGGTGAGGGTGCAAAATCCTTTGCGGGTAAGATTATAGAGGCAGGCGATTATGGCAAGGTGACGATGGCTTTTGAGTTCAACGACTATATGCGCTTTGTGGATATGGGTGTAGGTCAAGGCACCAGTTACGAGGATGTGGATAATGCCCGAAAGGCTCGCTATCAAACCCGATATATCTCGAAATGGGATAGAAAGAGCGGTAAATCTCAACGTCCTGCCATTATGATGGAGCTTCGCCATCTTCAGCAGCGGATAGCTAATTACCTGGTAGATTTCTACGGATATGAGGGTGAGGTAAGATTGATAAACACCATTGCCGATTGTAGCCCTATCAAACTTTTTTAATCAATAAACAACAAGAAAATGGCAACAGCAAAAAAAACTCAGATAGTTATTACGGCTAATGCCGCCGTCGCCAAAAAGGTGATGGACGAGTTGCAGCAGCGCATCGATGCTATCAAGCAGAAGATGCAGCAGCTCGATACAACCACGGATGCAGGCAAGAAGGAGTTTAAGAAACTGGAGAAAGAGCTTGTTTCCTATAACTCTGCCGTGACGCAGAATGTTACGAATACAGAGCGAATAAGAAAGGCTATCAACAATCTTTCCGGCACTTCGCTCAAGGAACTTCGCCGTGCGCTGGTAGCTGCCAAGAGTGAATTAGGCAAGACCTTTGAGAATGATCCGAATCTGAAGAAGCGCCAACAGGACGTAAAAACATTGCAGGCTCAGATTGATAAGCTGACGGGTTCGGTAAACAAGCATGGAAATGCGTGGAGTACGGCTGCAAAGAATCTTGTCGCCTACGTGGGTATGTTCGGTGCGTTCAATATGATTAAGCAGAAGATAACCGATGCTATCAATCTTAACTTCAAATATTCCAATTCCCTGGCTAACGTCCGCAAAGTTACCAACTGGTCTATGAAAGACGTAGAAGAGTTGTCAAACAGTCTCTCAAAGATGGACACCAGGACTAGCCTCGAAGGACTTACCCAGCTTGCCTATATTGGTTCTCGTATGGGTATGGGAAAGTATGGCGTGCAAGGTTTAGCGGATTTTGCAAAAGCTAGTGACCGTGTAAATGTGGCACTGAAAGAGGATCTGGGTGATGACGCGATGCTGACTCTCTCCAAATTCGTAGAAACGATGGGTGAGGTAGAGAAACATGGCGGCAATATCAGTGAAGCTTTCGACTCCGTTTCAAGTTCTATCTTCAAACTGGCTTCTACATCTACTGCCAATGGTGGTAATATTCTTGAGTTTGCCAAGCGATTGACTGGTCTTTCCAAATCCGCTCATATCACGAGTGACCAGCTTTTAGGTCTTGCTTCTGCCAGCGACTCTTTGATGTTGATGCCGGAGGTTGCATCTACCGCATTCGGTAAATTGATTAGCAGTTTGTGGACCAACTATCACGATATAGAGAAAATGCTGGGCATGCAGGAAGATTCCCTGAAGGATATGATGAGCAAAGGTCAGACGATGCAAGCCTTGGTGAAGGTTCTCGAAAACGTAAGCGACAAGAACCTGAGTTCTATGGATGAGTACTTCAAGGAGTTTGGTTCCGACGGTCAGCGATTGAAGAGTGTAGTAGTAACTATGGCTCAGAATATCGGCGTACTGAAAAGTCATTTGAAGGAATCCAGTGAAGCGTATCGTGAGGGTACTGCCGTTACCAAGGAGTATGAAATTCAGCAGCAAACGGCACAGGCTATTCTCGAACGTGCTAACAACATGTGGGAAAAGGCTTTTGTCAATCCGGATGGCATCGATGCCGTTAAGGAGATGGCGAAGGTATGGTATAATTTCTCGAAGGAATTGACACAATCCAAGCCATTTTTAACGTCCGTGCAGATACTTTTTTGGGAATTAAAAAAGTCTGTCGAGGCACTGCTATTTGTATTGCCTGGACTGCTGGCATACCTGGGAACACGAGGTTTGGTAATGGCGTTTTCCAAGCTGATTCCTTTAATGATAGGTATTAAAGGTTCAAGTATTGTTGGCTTTTTCACACTGCTTACGCAGGCGATAATGGGTAGCCATTTTGCAACGCTTCGCCTTATCGTCTCCTGGAAGCAGTTGAGTCTCGCTATGAAAACCAATATTATTGGATTGGTTATATCTGTAGTAACATCATTAGGTGTCGCAATTTATGATTTAGTCAAGAAGACGAATGAAGCTTCTTCTTCCGTTCAGAAGTTTAATAGTTCGTTTAAAGGTGTAAGAGAGGCGGCTAACCATGCGGTTGCAGAACTCGATGCTTACTATGGGGCTATCAAACGAGCCAAGAAAGGTTCTAACGAATACCAGGCAGCTATGAAGACTTATGTCGATAAATTCGGCATGTATTTCAAGAAGCTCAAAGATGAAAATGGTATGGTGCAGAATCTTGCAGAATCCTATCGTCAGGCAGCGAAAGCTATCCGTGGCAAGATATACCTTCAGATGCAGGAAGATGATATTCAAAAGCATTATAAGCCTCGTATCGGTTGGAGTCTGGATAAACTTGATGCTTACGGGAAGGTAGCACCAAAGGGCTTCGGTACTGATGTTTTGAAGGGATATGAAGAGGATAATCGCAACAAGAATATGGGTACGATTATCGCAGACCTTGCACGAAGATATGGCTCCAAAAATGTTGCAAGGGTTTTAGCTTCGGAAAAAGAGGGGAGAAGTTCAGCGCAGGTAAGGAAGGTTTATAAAGATACTCTTGGTGATGGTACGGTACATCAGTACGTAAAATACGAGGATTTACCTATCGCAGACCAGCGCCTTTTCAGTGCGCTTCGCTATATCCGTCAGGCTCGTTCTGCTAATAATGTCTTCGCTGGCATCAAAAATAAGTTTGCTGGTGCTCAGGATGAGATCAGTGATTATCTGAAGGCTATAGATGCTGCCGCAAATGAAGACCTTGGTGGAGGTGGTGGCGGTAAAGGCAATTCCGGTGGTGGTGGTAAGAATACCCCGAAAACCGATAACACTGCCAAGCAGGAGGAGCAGAAAGCAAAGACTCGTACAAATGCCCTTATCGCCAACATCAAGGCTTTCTATGAGGAGCAGAAACGCAAGTACCTGGAATGGGTAACGCAGATGAATGCTGATGGTGAAAAGGTAAGCGAGGGACAGCAGCAGCAGATGCTTGCTCTTCTCGACGCTAAGACTAAGACGGCACTCGGTACGGCTCGCAAATCCATCGCCACAATGAGTGATGATTTTAAGAAGTTTTTCTCTCACATGGATGAGGATGTGCTTATCTATGACGATGAAATCTCCAAGTCTTTGCTGGAGTCTATCGGCAAATCGGATATTAGTGAGCTGCACGCCCTCTTCCAGAAATTATCGGGTGATTTGTCACGAGAAAACAATCAGACGCTCTCAGAGAACCTGGGCGCTCTTCTTGATCAAATCTTTGCCAACGGTTCCCAGGAGTTGCGTGAGGCAGCAGAAAAACTCCTTGCCCAGCAGCGGGAAATTCAGAAGATACTCAATGAGCACGACTATACGGGTGCAGTTGACCGTTCTACTCGCAGTAATTTCGATAAGATCGGCTTCCTTCGCCCAGCGAGTGGGGTAGATGCAGCTACTGAAGAAGGTCTTCAAAAGATGAATGATGCGTTTGACAATCTCACGGCGAAGGCTCGCAGTACTATCGTCGAGTTGTATCAGTTGAATCCGGAAAGCGAAGATTTTCAGAGTAAATTCATGGACTTCCTTTCTGTAGCCAACAACGGATTTGATTTCACTAAACTTACGGCGCAGCAGTTGAAGGCTTTGTATATCGAACTGATTAAATATAATGATGAGTATGATGCGGCAAGCAAAAGACGTGATGATGAACGCAAGAAGCTGAATGATTATTCCTGGTCACAGACCGCTGTGGATAAGGAATACCAGCAGCGTTTGCCTGGTATGCAGCAGGAGGTAGCTGTTACCGGTAATTACCGCAATGCCGCCCAGTCGATGGGTATGCAGTCTGTCTCTGCCACTGACCCAGAGTTGGAAATGATGAAGATGCGCATGGAGTATGCGGAAACCTATTACGCATTCCTCGAAGAGCATCAGGCTACCGAGCAACAGCTTGCGGATGCCCGAAAGAATATCATGTCAGAACAGGCTAGTTATGCGCAGAAACTTACGTCTGATATGTTCAGTCAGTACAATTCTCTTCTTACGTTTATGGGTCCTCTGCAAACGTTTGGTGAGTCAGTGGGTGATGCTTTCGCAACGATGACTGAAAATGCGTCAGAAGGTCGCAAGGCTCTCAGAACGGCATTGAAGCAGATGGTCAAGCAGTTTGCCACAAGCTCCTTGCAGATGATTAGCCAGCAGCAGATCGATCGTGCGCAGACCACTGCCCATTACACCGAACTCCTTCTGATGCAGCAGGCATTCGGTACGGCAAAAGTAAACGCTGAAATCGCTACTGGTACCGCAATCATTGGTGCACAGCAAGCTACTCACTTGTCGGAAGAGGAACTTGAAGGTGTTCACCAGCAAGTAATGGCATCTCTCCGTTCTGCCGGTATCTTTGGCTGGTGTGTCAGTACTTTGGGTCCTATTGCCGGACCAATCGCCTACAGCGCTATGATGGCTATCCTGATGGGATTGCTAAACTTCGCTATCGGTAAGATTGGAAGCGGCGGCAAGAGTGCAAACACTCCTTCCGTCAACACCAAGCTTGTAACTGGTATGCTTACCTACGATTCCGGAAACGTCCAAGACTTGAAGCCATTCGTGGCTGATAACGGTGAGGTGTATTGGGCGAAGGAAGATGATGGCAAGCAGATGCAGGGTGTGAAGATGCTCACGTCTCCAACCGCCACTACCGTGAATGGTCAGCCGTCTCTCGTAGCCGAGAGAGGACCGGAAATCGTCATTGGTAGGGAAACTACCCATGCGATGATGATGAACAATCCTGGCTTGCTGAAAGCACTGGTGAACTACGACCGCAACTATTCAGGAAGAAACTCAGCAAGAAGGGCATTTGATAATGGCAATGTGGGTGATGTTCTTGTAGCGGGCACGCAAGCAGGCAATGGTAATCTTTTGCCTGGCGCGTCAGCGGCAGACGACCTGGTTTCCGCAAGCATTGCAAGCAATGCGGCGCTCCTGCAAGCTGTGAATGCGCTCATTCAGCGCCTGAATAAGCCTATCAACGCCAAGATTAATATGTTTGGTCGTGGCGAGCTGTATGATAGCCTGAATAAGGCTAATCAGTTTATGAAGAATAAATAGAGGAAGGTTTTGTTGATTATTAGTTGTTAGTTTTTAGGTTAATTAGTTATTTGTTTAGTAAGGCTGTTTCGCTGTGAAGCGAGGCAGCCTTTTTGCGTATTTTTCGGTCTGAGGTGTTTTTCTCTCTAATTCCCTGATTTTTTGAACTTTTAGGGGTGAATTAGGGCAAAAAGTTCAAAAACTACTCCGTTTTCACTACTACCCTACAAATTTTTCGTGTATTTTTTATTCCCCTAAAAAGTAAAAACCCTTTAACCCTAAGAAGAAGTTGGTAGCATCAACGGCTTTGCCGTAAACATCAGACTGATAAGTACTTAGATTGGGATATGGAAAGGCAACTATGCGGCGAAATCCCCCAAAAATAGCGAAAAATGCGTATAAATCTCTTTTCTAATATTTTTTTTTCACCATTTCTTACGTATAGAGTAGAAGAAAATCAATAAATTTTTGGTCTAAATGTAGCAAATCGGCTGATTCAGCAGAAGTTAGGCAAAAATAGAAAATCACCTTTTAACGGACTATAACAGGTCTGTGCATGGTCAATTTATATTTGTTAACAAAACATGGTCCAACCCATTTTTCTGTTTACCCTTAGATTTTTGGACTTTTTGATGCGTTTTTGAACTTTTTGAAGGAAATGGTCAAAAACTGGTCCATTTTTGAAAAACACCCTCTGTGCCCCCGTCCCCAGCAATTCCATCGCTGGTTCTTCCTCTCAAACCTATATTAAATGTTAAAAATATAACTTATTTCAAACATTATATAGCTTACCTATACTATTTTCGATTTATTTTTGTATCTTTGCAGTAGATTTTATATAATATAATACATGTAAGGTATGTTTGATGAGATATGTTCCATCTATCGGGATGCGAAAGATGCACTCGGAAGATACGTCGATATGGAGACGGGCGAGTGCATCACGCAGATGTCTATCCGTGAGTTCTGTCTTACGGATAGGTGGAAGCCGTATGTAGAGAAGCTGAGAGCCATGAGGCAGGAATTTGGCAGCAAGGCGAAGAAGATGTCGGAGTACATCGAAACAAAAAAGATGCTTCCGGGAGCCACACTGAGCGGTCTCTTCCGTCTTTACGAAGACGAAAGCCTTACCCACCCAGGTCAGCGAGTGATGGTTTCCCGAAGAGAAACTCACCTGCAGCAGCATACGGGATGGCTCGCCATCGACATCGACCTTCAGGACAATCAGCAGCTTACCAATTTCGAGAATATCTGCATGGTGACTCGCTTCCGTCCGGAGATAGGTCTGCTGATGCGTTCCTGTTCGGGTACCGGATATTTCGGACTGGTTCGTTTGGCTTATCCCGATAGGCACAAGGAGCAGTTCAAGGCTATCCTCAAGGAATACGCAGCCCTGGGTATTGTGCTCGACAAGCAATGCGGCAATATCGGACGTGTGCGCTTCGCCTCATGGGATGATGCCGACCATATATATATTAATAACAATGTGCAGCCATACCAAGGCTTGCAGATGGAAGAACCGCAGGTGATACCGCAGGCAAGACCGATGTATCGCCAACCGTTGAGTAATGCCTCTAGCGCTTACGGCAATGGCTACGATACTAAAGCCTTCTGGAATGATCCTCGCACGCAAGACCGCATCATCGAACTCATCGTAAAAGCCTTGGTGAGCCGAAACATCAACATCACGGAAAGCTACGATGAGTGGACCAAGACAGGTTGGGCATTGAAGGCGCATCCCTATGGCGAACGTCTGTTTCACGAGCTTTCGGCATGCAGTCAGAAATACAATGCTGCTCAAGCATCGCAGAAGTGGCGACAGTTGGGCAGAAGCACCACCGTGAGTTACAATTACCTCATCCACGCCTGCAAGGAGAATTTAGGCCAAGGAGAATATCACTCTATCCTGCAGCAGGTATGGAGGGAAAGAGGCTAATAAGAAAAGTTTTTTAAATACGTATAAGATTATGGCAAAGAGAAATGTAAAAATCCCGAAGGGGTCATGGCTCGACCAGAAAGGTCAGCGATGGATGAAAGTAATATTCGATGTAATGTCCGGTTTCGGGGGGGGGGGTGAAAAGTTCATCCGTCAGATCAATTTGGACTTCACCTGCAACTTCGATTTCGGACTGAAAAGATATGTAGTTAATATGGATGATTATGGTAATCTGCGAAACGTTGTGTTGCAGAAATACCCATCGCTGGCGAGGTATGGAGCCTTCCGACTGGTGATGACAACTCATCAAGTAAAATGATAAGATTATGAAATTGATAACGATTATTGGCCCCTCTGGTGCTGGCAAAGACACGGTAGCACTTATGCTGTCTGCCATCCTGGGATATGAAGTGCTTTGTTCCTATACCACCCGACCTATGCGTGAAGGTGAAGTGGACGGCAAGGAGCATCATTTTGTCAAGGAATGCAACGTCCCTAAAAGCGAAATGCTCGCCTATACCCGATACGGAAACTATGAGTATTGGACGGAGAAGAAGCAGGTAGATGGTGCAGCCATTTACGTCATCGACGAGAAAGGACTGATGGAGCTGATGGAGCGCTGCCCGAAAGCCAAGATCATCACCGTCTATGTTTCGGCAAAGCCGGAAACTTTGAAGAAGCGCGGTATCTCCGAGGAACGTACCGACAGAGACCAGTATCGTGTTCAGATTGATTTCAACAGCTATGACTATGTGATACCCAACAACCGCACGATGTTCCATCTTTGGGACTACGTTGCTTTCGTGGCCAAGAAAATAAGAGAGCAGGAATTGGGCATTCCTAACCATGCTGTAAAGTAAGTTCAAAGTGAATATCCAGTACCGTTACAATACAGACTGAGTACAGACTGAGCATAGATAGAATAATATATAAACATCAAATAAAGAAACAATATGAAAATGATAATTCCTGGTGTTGAGTGGTGGCCTCAGAAGACCGCCGCTCAACAGATTGCTCGAGTAGGCAGAGTTTGCTACAAGAGCAAAGGTAAGCAGCCTGACGAGAATCTTCCTGAAGACAAGAAAGAAGATTTTCTGGAGAAACAGGCAGTGCAGTTGGCCAACCGATTCTGGGAGAGCGGCCACCGCTCCATGTACCGACATGGTACCCTTTACTTCTTCGTGAAGAACGATAGTAGGCTGCCAAAACACCTCTGGTCTTTCCTCGTTGCATCACCTTACATCAATTATGCAGTGCAGGAAAAGAAGGTATGGATCAGCAGCAATATGCAGTTCCTTTGCGAGCACGGCAATATATTCGAAATGCTATCCCCATTCAATGTGAAGGAAGCCGAGTTTATCGAAAAGGCGCAGAAATATGATTGCAAGGAAGCATTCAATCTCCTCCGAATGACGCTGGTGGTGACTACGCAGATCAGCACCAGCCGTGAGTTGAACCGCACATCACCTAATAGCATCAGTGAGCAGAGTACACGCTATGTGAACCTTGAGAAGAAAGGTGGCGTGCAGATTGCCCGTCCCCATTGGTTGCACGAGGGCACCCGCTGGCAGAAGTTCCTCTATCTCACCGGCTGCAAGATTGCCGACTGGCTCTATCGTCGATTGCTGAAATCGGGCATGAAGCCACAGGATGCAAGAGGCATTCTTCCTCTTGATACCTATACGGTAGTAGCTTACACCTACACCATCACCGAGTGGCAGCATATCCTCGACCTCCGCTTCAGAGAAACCACCGGCAAGGCGCATCCTAATGCCAAAGAGGTAGCCTTCGAGATCAACCGCATCATTGATGAAAGAATGGAGGCATTTAATAACAAATAAAAAAGTAAGCAATCAGTCTATGCCACGTCGTATTCATAAAGATTGCCCTTTTACAGCCGAAGAGATAGACGAGTTTCACGCTATGCTCTATAACGTGAACACGTCTTTCCCGTGCATCAATCCCGCACCCGTATCATGGCTGAAAGGCTTTCAGAATTATAGCAGTAAATAATCGCCGTTAAGGGAGATTATGATTAATAGAGTATTTTGCCAATCAATGCTTGGCAATAAAAAGCAATAAAAAGCAATGGGAACAAAAAACAAAAAACAACAGCAGCAGGCATTGGCCAAGCGTGAGCAGCAGATCAGAAATCTGCCGACCATCTATACCTTCAACTTCAAGGATGTGCCTGCAGAGCAATATGTCAAACCATTGGAAATTCTCTTTTCCAATGCCGATTTCTATAATTTGATGGAGAATCGTAACGAGATGGTACGTTCTGCTTGCCGCATTCCTCAGAACTCTCCTAAGATGCCCCTGCTTATCAAGGCTATTCAGGATAAGGATCTGAAACTTGCCAAGCAGGTATATGCCGCACTCGTACAGATAAACCTGCACAGCAAGGTAACTTTCGATTTCCTCAATTTCGGTCAGTTGCTCCGTTATTACGTAGATTATTCCAAGCCAGGCATCCGTGAGACGGTTTCCCGCCTTTCCGTCAATCTCGACAAGATAACTTTCTATGCCGATAGTCTGGAAGACCTTCTTAACCAGGCAAGAGCGGATATGAGAGAAATTTTCAATGGCACTACCCAGTTCAAGCAGTTTGATGGTGTAGTGGAAAGCCTAAAGCAGTTGGAAGGTTTCTTTAATTATTCTCGCACCAAAGACATCAACAGCAAAGATAATGCCCTCTACTGCGAGTATGCCGACAGCATCAATGCCTATATGGAGAAGCGAATGCAGACCTATTCGGCAAAATACCGCAAGCTGCATCCCCAGCTCCCTGGCTTCACCCAGGATCAGATGATAGAAGCCCTCAACCTCTTCTTCGAGGAGAATGGCAAGTTCAATGAGAGTTTCATCAGTACTACCGAGAGTGGAGGCAAGTATATCGATGCCGTAAAGCTCTCCTTCAACATCGACGAAGAGCAGACCAAGAAGCTCGATAAGCTGGTACAAAAGCCGAAGGAAGGCAACTCCATCCAGAAGTATTGCCTGAACGTTACCGATGCAATCATGCTCTACTATACCCAGCAGAAAGGCATCGCCTTCGCCTAATCAATAAAGTAAAAAAACAATGCCAAATATCTATCTTCGTCTCCCCACCTCCCGCTGCCAGTTCTTCCGGCACCGCGATCCCAAGCTCACCCTGGCAAAGGATGAGCCGGTAGTGTTCAGTAACTACTCGCACGAGCACTTCATCATGCGCAACTCCCTCATCAATGCCCCAGCCCGCAGCAGCCGTATCGACCTCGGCTGTTTCTCCCAGCAGCAATGGTGCAATATGCTCACGGGCAGGCACCCTGCCGGAGGCAAGGTGATGATGCGCCGTGATGCCGGAAGCTGGCTCACCTTCCGAGAGGTTCAGCAGCTCAACGGTCGCCTGACCGACGGCAAGGGAGCCAATGATGATTACCTCTGCATCCGCTTACCCAGCGAAGTAGAGATTGTCGATACCGTTTATTCCGTAAAGCCTACCTTTACACTCGATACGAACGGCATGCGTGCGCTGGCGGTCTCACTCAACAACGATTTCAAGCGCAGCCTCGTAGAATGGTCGCTATCCACCTTCGACTTTTGTACGTCCAAAGGCAGGGTTATCGCCCGCTCCCATAATGCCATGCTGGAGCGGTACTTAATGCGATATGGTATAGAAGCCAGCGAGGAAGAGAAAGACGTATTGCGCCGCATCATCGGCAGGTGGTTCCGCACGGAGCACTGCTTCTTCAAGTCCTATTCCTGCGTGGATATGCAGTATAAAGATAGCCGTGATAAGCCCAATCGCATCGATGAAGTGCAGTGGCTATGATTTTACACCTTATATAATAGGTGTTAATTCATAAGATAATAAACGTTAAATAATAGATAAATCAAGGAAACGATATGAAATTACCCGATAGTTGCAGAGAGTTATTTCTTGAGGGAGTAACTGATGCTTATTTTTATGCCGTAAGGGACAGTTCCGTCCCTATCCCCTTCCTCATACCGCTGATATTGCAGATAAACGGCTGCAAGTTTGCCGGCGAAGCACTCCATGTTGCCACCAGTGAGGGCAATAATTATGTAATATCTGATGGCATCACCGCCAAGCAGACTTCTTCAGAGGGTGGCAACGGTACCGTCTTCAAGTTCGAGATTACCGCCAATATCCGTGACGGAAAGGGGAATATACCCGAAATCATCAAGAATATGCACGGAAAGGACTATTATATAGTCTTGCGCAAGCAGGATGACTCGCTTTATCTGTGCCATACGCTGCCTGGCACCTTCGGTATCACCGATTCCGTAACCAGCCAGAACGATGCTGAGACCCGTAGTATTACGGCTATCTGTCAGGCGATGTCGGAGTTTATTCCGATAACGATTTCTTAATTAGTTACAGAAAAATCAGTATCTAATTATCTTCTAGTTTTTTTTTTAAAGCTTATATTCATAATAATGTTAAATTAGATTTGAGTTTCAGCCCTGCCGTCCGTGAGGATAGCAGGTTTTTTTATTTTCCCCTAAATCATAGCTATTTCGGCGTATAGGCTTATTTTGTCCCTATACGCCCACGCATTTCCATTACCTTTGCCCTCAGAAAATATCAATAGTCTTCTAGCATAATAACAAGGTAAGGAGATTTGTTTTCAGGATAACGATAACATACATTAATTTTTAAAATTCTATTACCCACAATGAAAGGTCTTTATGAAATTCTGACCGAAAAGAAGTGGATGATTTCGCCTGACTTTGTTCACGGAATTAGAAAGGCATTGGAGCAGAATTTGAATGCGCATGCCGTATATGAACGCCCAGCACCTACTTGCGGCTTCGTAACCGTGAAGGCAGCCGATGGCTCCATCTATTACCCGGAGGAATATCAGATTTCCGAGGATGGAAAGAAAGTGAGAAGTCAGTGGGCATTGGAGGATGAGAACGAGCAGACCTTCCCGTTTGTTTCTGTGCTCACCGTCGATGGTCCTATCACCCGAAATGGTGGCGGTTGCTCGTATGGTTCTATCGACCATCGCAACATGATGATCAATGCGGCCAATCATCCCCTCTGTCGAGGTCACATCTTCATTATCAACACTCCTGGAGGTTCCGCTTGGGCAAAGAACGATTATGAGCAGGCTATCAATTATGCCCGTTCGCAGGGTCAGCCAGTCATCGCCTTCATCGATGGCATGTGTGCATCAGCAGGTATGTATCTCGCTTCTCTCTGCGATGAGCGTTACTACATGCACCCGAAGGATGAAATCGGTTGCATCGGTGTGATGGCATCCTTCTACACGCAGGCCGATGGTAGCAAAAACCAGTTTACCGATGAAACTTATCACGAGTTGTACGACCCTGAGAGTTTTGATAAGAACCGAGAGTTCCGTGATATTGCCAATGATGGCGATAGCGAGAAGCTGGTAAAAGAACTTACCGAGTTAGGCGTGGAGTTCAGAGCTGACATCAAGAAAGCCTGTCCTGCTGCAAAGGATGAGCACCTTCATGGTAAGGTATTCGATGCCGAGGAAGTGAAGGGAATCCTGATGGATGATCAGAGTGATTTCTTCTCTTGCGTAAAGCGTTGCTTTGACCTTTACAATGGCACAGCCAAGCCTATCGTCAGAAAACCATCTGATGATGAAGACGAAACGAAAGGCAGTTTGAATGAGCCATCCGATCATCCGGCACACGACCCTCAGTTGGAGCCAGACAAGGCTTCTTCAGCAAAGAAAGAGAATCATCAACATACTATTCATCAAAAATCAATCAATATGGCAAATTATCCAAAGATCAATGCTGCTTGCGGTATGCAGGATGATCAGCAGATTGAGGTGAAGGAGGAAGGCGCATTTATGAATGCCCCATTGCTCGACACCCTCGAAGCTCATCTCGCATCGCAGGAGCAGGCTGTGGCTGATGCCAAGCAGAAAGCCACCACAGCAGAGCAGAGTCTTGCTGACCTTCAGGCAAAGCACGACGCACTCGCTGAAACCATCGCCCAGAAGGACGAGGAGATTAAGAACCTGAAAGAGGCAAAGGCTAAGGCAGATGAGGACATCAAAGCCCTCAACGACGCAAAGGCAAAGGCTGATGAGGAGAAGGCAAAGGTAGATGAGGAGTTGAAGACTGCACAGGCTTCACTTGCTACTGCCCAGCAGACCATCGCCGACAAGGACGCTCAGATTGCTGAGTTGAACGAGAACCCAGGTGAGGAGCCAGCACAGGGCGCAGCACCTCAGAACAACGGTGAGGGTGCAAAGGCTCAGAACCTCCGTGAGTTTGACCCATCGAAGTATAAGACCAATGCCGAGCGCAAGGCAGCTTTCGAGCGTTTTACTCGTGGCGAGGAGTAATCACTCCAGTATCAGGATAACATAACGTATTCAGGTTAAAACATTCTTATTCATTTTTTAATTATTAGTTGAAATTATGGCAACACTTCCTAAAGATTTTATCGGCACTACTGCCTTGCAGCACGTAGCCGAGCAGGTAACTAAGGAAATCCTTATGGGTCCAGGTTACACTGATGCAGAGGAGATGGACCGCTTGAAGATTGACATCATCACTGGTGTTCAGTTCAAGCGTACAACTCACATTCTACTCCGTAAGGGCGGTACTACCCGTCGCAAGGACGTTCACACTAAGGTGAACAGCGAGGCGGGATTTTTGAAAGAACGTACAATCGTCTGCAAGCTTGCTTGGGACCATTATACCGATAACATCGACAAGTACTGTGAGACAGTATTCGGTACAGACGCACAGGGTCAGTACCCTCTCGCAACCGAGGCTGCTACCGCAATTCTCCGTAACTACGCCGACAACCTTACCGCTTGCTTGTGGAATGGCGACATCAGTCTTGATAAGGGTGACGAGAGCACTCCTGCTTCAGAGCAGGCTTTGGCTCTCTACGACGGTTTCCATACCTGTATCAAGCACGACATCGAGGCTGGCATCATCAGCGAGGCTAACGGCAACTTGATTCCTTGTGAGTCAATCGCAGAGCCTTCTGACAACAACGACTCTACCCCATACGACAACTTCTTGGCATGGCACATGAAGTGGGATGCTCGTCTGCGCAAGCAGAACACACTCGTTTACATGAGCGAGCAGACTGCCCAGTACATCGCTGCAGGTTACGCTAATAAGTTCCACGGCAACTTCAAGGTGGACTATGAGGTAGGCGGTAACTTCAAACTCCCAGGTCTCTCTCGTGTAACACTCTGCCCTATCGCAGACTTCGGTGAGGGTGATCGTATGTACGCTACCATCGAGAAGAACTTCGTTTATGGTGTTGATACACTTAGCAACCAGACTTACGTCGGTGTTAAGGTCGGCACTGACACAGATATGCGTGACGTGCAGTTCCAGATTCAGTCAATTCAGGGAGCGTTGGCACCTCGCAATCCGTTCAAATACGCCTTTGCGATGTCAGACGGCAACCTTGCAACAGCAGAGTACGTAGCTGGTGATTACACCAATTCTAACCTTGTGGTAACAACCGCAATGGAGGATGCTTCTCCTGTTACCGATGGTAAGGTGAAGGTAAACGGCGTAGAGTACACTAAGCCAGTAGCCACAACCCCTAACCAGGTTATTACCCTGGAGGCAGAGGGCACTACCGATGTATTCTCTCACTGGAGCACTGGCAGCAAGGAGAAGAAGATTCAGTTCGCCGCCACCGGTATGAGCATGGGTATCACCGCCTTCTTCAAGAAGGGTTAACCCCCTCCCCTGCCCCCGTTCCCAGCGATTCCATCGCTGGTCCAACAGGCAAAAAGGCAGTCCTCTATAAATCCTCGGCGGCGGTCGCCTGACCTGACGGAATATGGCTTCCGTCGCCATTTCGTTTAATCATCAAAAAAGATACAATTATGGCAGAAACAGTAACATGCCCAGAGATCAAGGATTTGCTTTCCGAGAACGATTGCTTGGAAAACTTCGGCGGTCTTGGCGTAAACGTATATGTCTTTATCAAGAGTGAGCTTGCTGCTCCTCTCTCACCAGAGAAAGGTAAGAACACCTATGCAGCGCTGACTGCTGCGTCCTTCAAGAAAGGTAAGGGTCTCTACAAGTTTGAGTGCCAGGATGGCGGTCAGGGTCACACCTGGGAGAACCTCGGTTTCCAGAAAGGCTTCAAGCAGACCTTGGACTACGTTCTTGAGAGCGTAAATGCCGATACTGCTTATGTGGCTCGTGGTCTCAATAACCTCAAGTGTGGTTACATCATCGAGGACGGTGATAAATCAATCATCGTTTACGACAAGCAGCACGACTTCAAGTACGACTCCGGTAATATTAAAGGAGACACGGGCAAAAAACCAGAAGATGATCGCGTAGTTACACTGAGCGGTTCCCTCAGTCCGACAACTTTCGGCCGCTATGAGATTGCCGCACCAGAAAGTGGCTGGGATTCTCTCTGTAATGGCGCAGGCACAGCGGGGGAAGTGTAAGCGGAACTGACAAGAGCGATACCAATTCCGCTTCCCGGCAGTCATCTAAGCGGAGCAAGCAGGTAGCATCTATCAATGATGAAACCTCTACGCCCGGCGAGAACGATGAATAATCGCTCACCTATCCAATGAGTTTCATTGGCAATTTACTCTATAAATCAAAGCCTCGGTATTGATCCTTAGTAAAATAAGGCAAGATACCGGGGCTTTTCGCATTTAAAACTGCACATATCTTTCATTTTTTAATATCTTATCCCATAATTAGATTTTTTTATGCAAAATGCGTTTCCGCATAGAATATTTTTCTTATTTTTGCAGCATAAAATTTTAATTTATATAGTGTAACTAAAAGAGTAAGAGATTATGGAACTAAGACATTTACGTTCGTTTGTGTATGTGGCAGAAACGCTTTCTTTCAGCATCGCCGCCTCCCGATGCTTTGTCACCCAATCCGCCATCAGTCAGCATATCAAGGCTCTGGAGGATGAACTGGGATGCAAGCTTCTGATACGCACCTCGCACAGCATCATGCTCACCGAGAACGGGGAGGCACTTCTGCCACGTGCCAAGGAAATACTGAAGTTGGCGGAAGACTGCAAGGAGCATATCAATGCACTCAACAACTGCATGACCGGAGAACTGCGCATCGGTGTAGGTTCCTTTATCGCACCCTATATTCGTGTGGCTGCACTTATATTCATGGAGCGATACCCTAACGTAAGAGTGAATGCCGAATTTTCCAAGGCAACGAGCCTGAACCGCCTGTTGCGAGACCACATGCTGGATCTCGCTTTTACGATGAACGAAGCCTATACCAACGAGGGCATCGAGAGCCATCCCTGCATCCCATTCAGTATTTGTGCCATCATGCGAAACACACACCCTCTTGCCAGGAAAGATAAGGTAACATACGATGACCTGCTGAAGCACGGCATCATCATGCCCGATGTAGGCGAACGTGTTTTCAACACTTTTCAGCAATATTTGCAGAACGATCTCACCAAATTAAGCGTAAAGTGTATCCTCAGCGACCCCGACGAAGACCTTGCCATCATAGAAGATACTCACCTGGTTACTTTTATGCCGAAGCTGTATCTGAAGAACCACCCTACCCTCATATCCCGTCCTATCCAGGGCATAGGAGAAGAACTAATGAGCAATGCCCACTGGATGAAGGATGTACCTATCAAACGTTCGGCACAACTCTTCCTCGACATTATCAGGGACGAAGCCATTCCGTATATCAAGGCTTTGGAAGAAACCATGTAGTTTGGTACCAAAGTACATTTGTACTTATGTACTTCTGCACGTTTGTACTTTTTCTTATTTGTCTATTAGTGTTCCTGCTTCATGATTTATCCGCAAGAACATCTAATGAAAATCACTTTTCTGTTTACTTCATTCCTATTACCTTTGCATGTGATTCCGATATTGGAAGAATTTAAACACAAAAAACTATGCAGGTAAAAACGAATGATGGCAACTATGATGTTGCCAGCAAGGGATTGGGTAATACCGCCCTTGGACTTGGTATCGCAGGTTTGGCTACAAGTTTGCTGGGTGGCGGTGCATCCTTGTTTAACCTCGGTAGAGGCAACAATGGCATGACTGCCAATCCGAGTGACTCGGATTCACGCTTCGTAACCAAGGGTGAGGCCAACCTTATGCAGGAGAACTCTACATTGAAGACAGAACTGGCTATCCAGAAGAGCGAGAACTATGCCGACAAGAAAATGGTAGAGATAACTCAGTATCTCGACGGTAAGGTTCGCCAGCTCGAAAACAAGGTGGATGCCAACAAGGATGCACAGCAGGCGGTCAACGCACAGCAGATGGCATATAATGCCGCTGCCAACGCCAACATCGACGTGCTGAAATCGCAGGTGGCTTCACTTTTGAATGTTACCAAGATGATGATTCCATCGGGCAATGTATGTCAGATGGGATGCGGATGCGCTTGTAATCAGTAACCGTATTTTCGGATAAAAGGAAAAACGATATGGATTACAAGAACTCGCAAATCCTGGCAGCGGTGGTGTCCGAATGGGCACGCCCTGCCATCTCTCAGATAGCGGCTGGCAATCTGATGCACTTGCCTATGCTCCAGTCTCTCCAGGCTACCATCGGCAGCATGGGACTGGTGAGCGGCAACTATTCTCTGCAAGCCGATATAGAACCGATGATTCAGCCTGTGGTCAATGCGCTTGTCACTCCGATGCTCGCCAAGTATTTCGGGAACATTCCCGAAGAGAGCATTCCGCAGATGGCGCACGATGTGGTAGAGCAGCTTCGCTACAAAGGACCGCTCTCTATCCTGGAGGGTGTGGTAACCTTTGACGAGGAGGATCTTGACGAACTCGCCGACCTTCTTCAGAAGAACCTTCCGGTGGAGAAGACCCAGGGCTATCAGGTGAAACATTAATGCGGCGGTGAAGTCGTCGCTCTATTAAAACAGAAAAGACTATGAACAAAAGAACAATTCCAGCCTGCATCATGGCTACGCTTGCAGTAGGTGCAACCGCCACTGCTCCCTATTATGATGTAAATATCACGCAGCAGCTCTGTGCTCCTTCATGCGTGGACGAGACTCCGGTTTTCAACCCTCAGTTCTCTGTAAAGAGTATTGACAACGTGGGTACTTCGCAATATCTCATAACCATTCACGTAGAGGGTGTTATCAGTTACGTGCCTTGCAACTGTGGCTCCTGCTGCACCCGCTCGCAGGTAGTAAGTCAGGATTTCACCATTCCTGTCTTCTCTGCTACGGCAATCACGAACGTTACCACATCTCTTGGCAGCGTGAAAAACCGTCTTGTCAAGGTAGCCTGCTGCTCCTGCAGCAAGACTTTCGTGTGCGATGCTCCGTTAACACTCACCATCGCATGACTATCCACCAACAAAAGGAAAGGTAAGAGACGATGAAGTATATTCAGTTGATAGATCAGGCCCGCGCTCACGGCGTGGCTACTGAGAAGAAGATGATGGAGGCGATGGAGCAGTTGAGCTGCGACCTCGCCTCCCTGGAGGAAACAAATCCGGAATTGTACTGGTGCATCCTCCGTCACCAGCACGCAGTGTTCTATGATCGTCATTACAGTGAGAAAATGGCCAACCATGATGTCTGCCATCTTGTGTACAGCAAGAAAGGTGAGAATGGTGAGTTGATAGGATCCGGCGCGCATTGGACCAAATCGCAGATAGTGAATGCCACCAAGGGCATGAAGTTCCGTGAAAAGGTGAACGATTGGGATAAATATGTTGCCTTTAATGCCATGTACGCTGACCTGTGCAGCGATATGACAGAAGATGAAATCATCAAGGCAGCTTATCTCTTCTATTTCCAGGATGCAGACTGGCAACCCGAAGAAGACGATTGCACCAAGATATGGGACTATATGTCAGCTCACGCTACGATGTAGTTTGTTTTGAACTAGGTAATATAGATTTCGCACTAGCGAGTGCAAGTATTTAAAGTAAAAAGATTGGGATAACATTTTTTGAAGCCTCTTTGCGCCTGTAAAAGCCGCAGGGAGGCTTTCTTTGTCCCCTCGAATAAAATCGAAACCCCTATCTTTGCCCTCAGAAGAAATAAAAACGATAAAACAGAAAAGATATGGCAAAGATTCAACCTCTTGCAGATTTCATCCTCTCCTTCGAGGGAGGTTACGTGAACCACCCAAACGATAAGGGCGGTCCTACCAACATGGGCGTAACGCTGAAAACCTGGCAGACCCAAGGTTACGACAAGAATAACGATGGCCGCATAGACGCAAAGGACGTGAAGCTTATCACCAAAGCCGATGCTATCTCCATCCTTCGCCGTTGCTACTGGAACCGATGGAAAGCCGATGGCATCAAAGACCAGAGCATCGCCAATATCCTGGTAGATTGGGTATGGCTTAGTGGTACCCCAGGCATCACCCTCGTACAGGCAATGCTAGGAGTAACCGCCGATGGTATCGTGGGCAGCAAAACCCTCAAAGCGCTCAATGCCCAGCCCCCTAAGCAGTTCTTCGAGCGCATCAAGGCACGCCGCAAGCAGTATATCGCACGCGTCTTCGCCAAGCGTCCTAGCCAGAAAGAATTTGAGGCAGGCTGGCTCCGTCGCCTCGATGCCATCAGTTACGGCAGTCTCATCACCAATGGTGGAATGGAAATAAGTTTTTAACAATAAATAGATAAAAGATTTATGGCAAGTTACAATGGAAACATTGACCTTTTGGCTCTGAATGGAGCAAAGGTCTTAGTAGGTATCGATGAGAAGAATGCGCAGCGTCCTTACGTCTGCATTCCTATCGATGTGAACGAAATTCGAGTAGATACATCAAAGAATGATGCAAGTAAAACTCAGGCAAAACTGAGAGTTAACATCTGGCCTTTCAATGAGGCGTATAAGAATAAGATTCGCCAGAGTGCTGCCGAGCGTGGCGATACCCAAGTGAGCGTGCCTACCCATGAAATGCAGCTTTCGTTCTCTACCGAGTACGTCAAGGCAGTAGCCAAGGCATTCCCGAAACTCGTAGAGCAAGTAAAGGAAGCCAACAAGGAGCGAGACCCCGACATCGTAAATCAGGATTTCAACGATGAGAACTCTCACCTCTTCAAGGCAATCCGCACCCGCATGAATAAGCGCATCGCCAGTCTCTATCAGCCACAGACCGCTATCCAGCAGCAGACGTACCCACAGCAAGCCTACGGAGCCGCTGGCAACGCTACCGCCTATGTACCGCCAGCAGATGGAGGCAATGATTACTCTTCAATGCCAGGTTACGATGATCCTAACAGCGACCTGCCGTTCTAAAGGTAAAAAGGTAAAAAGAACCTTAACCCCCACACGCCCTGAAAGGGCAGAAGCTCCTAGCCCAGGGCAGCACCCTGGGTATAATAGCAATCAGTAAGTCGCCCTGTAAGGGCAAAAGCTTTTTTACCTTTAAAAATTAAGAATATGCAAGAACAAATAAATCTTACAATTCCCAAGGGCTGGAACCAATGCACCCCTTCCCAGCTAGAGCAGATTGCCCTCATCATGCTGGAGCAGATAGAGAAATCCAAGGCAGACCGCTATCACCCCTTCGATATGCAGAAGGTGAAGGTAGCCGTCTTCTTCCTCTTTGCCGGGATAAGCATCAATGCCTATCCCGACCCTCGCCAGCCCATCAATGAGCAGCACTACCTGGTAAGCATAGAGCCGCAGAAGAAGAGCCTCCTGAAGAAGCTCCTCTCCCTCTGCGTCCCCGTTCCCAGCGATTCCATCGCTGGTCCCCAGTCGGCTAGCCACTTTTCCCTCTACCTCTGGCAGCTCAACTATTGGCTCTCCCCGAAAGCCAAGACCAACGATAAGACCTCCCCTGAGTATATCGCTCAGGGCGCAGGTCTTCTCGATTGGCTGGATGCAGATAGTGGCAATTTCCTCACCCGCTTCCCCTATCCATCTATCCGTCAGAAATCCAAGTGGTATCAAGTCTGTGCAAAAACCTTCCAAGGTCCGCACCCAGACCTCGATGGCTTCTCCTGGCAGCAATACCGTTTTGCCAGCGATATGATGCAGACCTACACTAAGTTAAGCAATAATCTGGTAAAGATGAAGCAGATGAATAAGTTCACCGAGGAACAACTCCAGACGCAAGCCCAGAGTGTAGCCAGTGCAAGAAACATGTTCCTTGCCACCATCTTCAACACCACCACCCAGTACGTCGACGCAACAACCGGTATCACGAAGTACGATTTTCATTATGAGTCGAAGCAGTTCACCGAGAACGCAGGTTATTTCGTCAAATACCCGGAAGCAAACTGGCAGGTCATCCTCTTCTGGTGGAGCGGCATCATGCACACCCTAGCCCATCGTTACCCTCACGTTTTTAAGGTGCAGAAGGTTAACAACACCAAGCCGCAAACCCCGATGGAAATCTACACCGCTACCACCGCTACGATGCAGAAGTATGCCGGCCTAACGGAAGATCAGGTCAACACCCAATCTTATTCCCTCGTTCTCGAACATCTCGAAAGATTATCGAAAGAGAATGAGGAAATGGAAAAAATGAGGAGAAACAAATGATAGATATAAAGGTATCAGTGCATCCGCTGTATCGCAAGAAGGAGCAAGGAAAATGGGGGTGTCTTTCTCCTGCACTCAGAGCCAGCGATTACAAGTGCCCGCACTGCGTCAAGATAGAATATGAATAAGCAGATAGTACTCAATACAGATAGCGATGGTTGTATAACAACTATTTTGGCGGGGTATTACAAATTTGGCTCCCAAACCTTGTTGTTGGGTAATTACGGAACTACGGGGGGGCAATAGAGATAGAGTATGAATGAGCATCAATTTTATCAATATCCACGAGGCGAGAATAATGGCGGTATTCTAGATACAGATCTCTGCCCTACCATTACCATCAATGCGTGGGAGCAGAACGTTTTTCTGATAAAGAAATATGAGTAATAATAACCAACCTCAATACAAGCGAGGAACGATTATCAAAAACGGAAAGCGGTATGGCTTTTATCCAGATGGTTCTCTCTATCGGATATACTCCACCTCCGATCGTCCGTTTCTTGAAATCGTGGATATAGAAGGTAAAACCTTCCTGCGTGTTCGTCAGGCAACAGAGCAAGGCTATACCGATTGCCCAGTATTCGGTGCAGCCGATTTGAACTACCCCACTTCTGCCCTGAGACGTAGCCGCACCGTTGGGGGGGGTAAATTGGTGAACGCACTCACGGCTGCAAGTAGCAATCCGTTTGTGTTTGTGGAACTTTAAAATCAAAGATTTATGAGTCATAATACATTAAAAATAGAGAAGGACAAATTCAGAGAGCACTCTGTAATTTTATCCCGTTCAACCGTAAGTGATACGGTTGTAATTAAGTGTGGTTCAAAAAGCGTGTGTCTTGAGCAAGACGAATTTAAAGCGCTGGCACATCTTATGAACTACGACTTCTATACACGGAATATGATCGAGGAAGCTCAAGAACATAGCCGGAATGATGTTCGTCCATACGATATATATTCTACTTACGATATAGAAGGTTACGACGAGAAGATTAATTGGGATTTGGCTGTAGAGAAGAACAGCAAATAACATCTTCCAAGGACAGGAGTCTTCTTTGAGTATGATTAACGATTTATAGAGCAAAACAAAATGATAACAAAATTCAATTTTAAGGATAAGACCATAAAGTCTTATGCCATCCGAAAGCTGACACCTTTCGAGTGTTTCCGATTGATGGGTGTGCGAGATGATGTAATTCGCACGATGCAGAGTACCAATGCCCAGGCAGCCGAACGAGTAGCTGGCTACAAGAGCAAGGGAAAGGCAGAGGATATGGCAGTATCAGCCAGTCAGCAATACAAGCAGGCGGGCAACTCTATCGTGGTAGATGTGCTCGCAGCCATCTATCAGCAACTCTGGTACCCAAAAGAGCCAAAGCGTGAGGCGCAGACCTCTTTCTTTGCCGATTTCTTCCCAGAAGACCAACTCCCTACCTATCCGGTAGATAAGAACCATGGCGAGAAACTTATCCTCACCACCTTCTCCGGTTATGACTCGCAGCTCATGGCAGCCGATGTCCTCGCCCAGCAGCATCCTGATTTCCGCTGGACGTGCGTAGGCTGGAGCGATATAGATAAATATGCCTGTCAGATGCACGACCTTATTTTTCCTCAGTTTGCCGATAAAGCCTTGGGCGATATAACCAAAATCGACTGGCAACAGGTAAAGAATAATGTGGGGGGCAAGAAATCGACCTTTTTACCTATTCCTCACCTTGTCAGGATATATCGCAAGCCGGCAAGCAGATGGGCTTGAAGGAAGGTTCCGATACCCGTTCGGCATTATTGTGGCGAGTAGCCGATGCCGTGGAAGTGTTGCGCCCGAAGTATCTGCTTCAAGAGAATGTGGCAGCCCTGGTAAGCGAAAAGTTTATGCCCGATTTTCAGAAGTGGCTTGATAAACTCTCTTCTCTCGGCTACGTAAGCCGATGGGCAAGACTCAATGCCAAAGACTATGGTGTTCCACAGAACCGCGACCGTGTTTTCTGTCTCTCGATGAGAAAAGATGTAGCTTTCGATTACCAGTTTCCCGACCCAGTTCCGCTGAAAAGAAAGCTGGAAGATGTGTTGCAGGAAGAAGTAGATACAAGGTTCTTCCTGAAAGACGAAGCCGTCAGCAAGTTCCTTCAGGCGAACGATAAAGACACCTGCGTCTTCCATCAGTTCGAGATAGAGCCGAGCCACGAGAATGCCATGGCATTGAAAGCCATCCTCACCCTTTATATAGAAGAGGCGCATCTTTGGTATTGCACTCCAAAAGAACTGCAGGAGAAGATTTCTTCTGCTCACGAAGATATTATCATGCCGCTGTTCAATGACTGGAAAGAGAACGGCAAGTTCGCAAATCCTAAGTTGGAAAGTATGTATCATCAGTTTTTGGAGAGAAAATGATTTGTAATCATCCTATCATCCTTGGCTCGTATAGCCCTTCCCAAAACGGCATTGTCGTGCATCCGAAAGGTATTGCCCTTTGCCTTACTGGTGGTGGCAAAGGGCACGATGTCGATAAACCGAAAATATTATTAGAGTATGAATAAGGTTATAATAGATAAAGGCTGCATTCCTTCTTCCAAAGAAGAAGAGGATGATCCTAATGATATGCCACCACTTGTATTAATAGAATATGATTAAGATATTAGCCATTCACGAGGCGAGAACCGAGCACGCCAAGGAAGTACGCAAGCAAACTGGCACCAACGATTATCGGGATAAAGCCATCTTCTTCCGCGATAATCATTTGATGCAGTGCATTGGCACCTTCCACACGAAGGATAATCTTCTTGCCTTTAGTTATGAATAAAATATGATTCAGCAAGCCATCATCACCCACTATCGAACTGAGGAAGCGAAGGCATATCGCAAGATACACGGCGACAGAGGCGGTTGTCGTTATCAGGATAAATACCATCGTTCAAGTCCCTACCCCTGGAGTAACTGCATTTCCACCGTAACAAAAGATAATCTTTTATGGCAACAATACGAATAAGAACCTGCGCAAGCAGAGGCAGAGCAGATGGAGATTGGTATTCCAACCCTCACTCCCAAAGGTTAGAAATCGGGGGAAGCATCAGTAACGCCATCTCTTCCATCGCCAAGGATTTTATGATCATTATCGAATACCGCTAGGCGCTCGGCGGATTTCAAATCCGCCGGAACGCCTAACGGAAGACTTTGTCCCCACTAAAACCATAAAAAGCCCTAACTTTACACTCAGAAACAAGAGAAAAAGCGGGTGTGCGTATATCGCCACCCTTCTCTCTTTCCATCACATTCAGGATAACATATAAAAAGAAACGCAAAAATGGCAAGCAAAAACAAAAACAGAGTAACCACCCTGCAGCAGCTCCAAAATCGTAGTGAGGAACTGAAAGATACAGGCTATGTAGCCGTTCGCCCGGATGCCTTTACGCCGCTTAAAAATGGCGGCGGTAAAGTCTTCTCCTGGAATGACTACGTTCACGGCATGCTCCTAACCACAGCCGGTATGTCGGCAAGTGGTGGCGACGCAGGCGGTTCCGCAGCACGTCAGCAAGTCTCCACTATCTTTGCATCAAGCGGCGGCGAGAACCTGGGCAAACCGAAAGGCGTAGGTACCGAAGGCTTAGGCTTTATGGAATGGGGTATGGCCAACCGACTGCCAAACCTTATCTGGATGCTCTCGCGCATGTCGCCTTTCACAGCAGCAGGAGTAGATTACATCAAGAAAATACTGGTAGGTCGCGGTCCCGCAGCCAAGTATCATTACACTCAGTACGTAGGCGGGAATATCACGGAGAAATATATCCCTTACGAGAGCGCCGGAGTCCTGCTACGTGGTCAGATAGCTGACCTGAAAGCCAAGGAAGAGGCAGCCGCCGAAGCCAAGCGCCAGAATGAGCAGCAGAGCCAGAACGGGCAGTCTCAGCAGGAGGAGTCACCGTTCTCTGCGGTTCAATCGCAGGTCTTATCCTCCGATGAAGAGGAAAGCGAGGAGATGAAATCTCTGAAAGAAGCCCTCCACAAATGGGAAGAAACCAATGCCCAGGTTCGCGATTTCATCGAAAACAACGACCTGATGCAGACCTTCCTCGATTTGGCAGGAGATATGGCTTTGATGTCGCAGTGCTTTGTAGAACTCCAGCTCAATCAGCGTTCCCTCGACGAGAACGGCAAAGCAGTTCCTACTGCCCAGTGGACCCCGAAGGTAATCGGTCTGAAGCATCGCAGCATCTTCACCACCCGACTGGAGCGCATGGACGAGAACTACCGCATCAACTATGCCTACGTCAGCAACCAATGGCTAGACCCTACCCAATACGTCGGTGTGCAGAAAGAGGAAGACCGCAAGATAGCCGCTATCCCTTATCTCCCTACTACATCAGCCGTGAAGGATTTGCAGCGCAAGATACGCGAGGCACGTCAGAAGAACGTAAGCCGCAAGAAACGCCCTACCCGCTTTATCATGTCACCAAGAGATTTCGGCGGCCCCTACTATGCCGATGCCCTTTGGCACTCTATCTTTGCCGGCAGCATTTTTGAGTATGCCTTCACTATCGTAGATGACCGCCTCACCCGAAAGCGCAACAGCAACATCATCGGTAGAGTGATCTATATCCATCAGGACTATATCAGTAAGCTCTATCAGCAGCAGGGCGAGCAGAAGAAGAAAACCATCGGTGAGATTCAGAACGAAATCTTCACCTCTATCAATACATGGCTCGCCAACCCCGATAATGCAGGTCAGGCGCTCATCTCCTCTGCCTTCACCGGTAGCGACGGAAAGGAGCACAAGGCTTGGGAAATCGTGGAAATCGAAACCAAGGCAAATGATCAGGCGAATGCCGACAAAACCGAGTTACAGGAAATAAGTAGCATCATCTTCTTTGCCATGGGACTTGATGCAAAGCTTATCGGCAACACCCCTGGCGATACGGCATCATCGGGCGGTACCGACCTGAGAGAACGTTTCCTGGTAAAGCAAATCCAGTTTGCCCCATTGCAGCAGTTGATGATACGCCCGCTGGAAGTTTTGAGCCGTTTCAACGATTGGGACGAGCACCTGGTGTGGCAGATAGACCGAGAGGTATTAACCACCCTCGATAACTCGAAGACCGGAGTGGCGAAACAAGAGACCTCTTAAAAGTAAAAAAGTAAAAAGGTAAAAAAATAAGGATATGATACTCTTTACGAATCAAGAACTTAGGCTTCACCTCCCCAGCAATGCCGTGGACGAGGTAGCCAACCTGCAGGGTATGCTCGACAATAGCGAAAAGGACTTCTTGAAGCCTCGCCTGGGAGCATCCCTATACGACCGTCTCTGCAAGCAGTATGCAAGCATAGAACCCTTAATATTCTGCGATGCGGTTGCTGATGGTACCTACGTCAACGACCCATGGAATGAGCTTCTGCTTTATGCGCAGCGCATGATTGTGAATGATGCGATGGCGCAAAACATCGAGAAGCAAGCACTTTCTGTGAATGGCTCTGGCATCAACGTAGCCTCCAGCAACGACTATGCCGTAGCCACAGACAAGCAGATAGCGCAGGGCAAGGAAAGCTACCGCCAGTCGGCCATGACCTCGCTCAATAACCTGCTTTCCCTCTTGGAGGGATGGGCAAAGGAAGTGAATACTCCTATGCCTATCGAGGCTGCGGGCGATGATACAGAAGGAACAGATGAAGGAACCGATAGCGGCAAAGATGATGCAGACGAAGCCGAGAAGAAACGGCATGAAGCGATAGAGGAAATCGTAACCCTTTGGCAGGAGAGTAAGTACTATTACTACCATCGAGATCTGCTTTTCCCTACCTGCGAGTCTTTGCAGCCGTATCTCGATATTTACGGCAACAGAGATAAGTTTGTGCGTCTCATCCCTGATATGCTTTTCATCCAGAGTGAGTATCTGGAAGAGGCATTTGGCGAAGATTTCATTCCTCGCCTCTTGCAGGCTGATGAGAACGACAAGATGCTGAAGAAGGCACGTCAGCTTGTAGCCGCCTATCTCAAGGAACGTACATCAGTTATCAGTTTTGATAAGCTTACCCGCTCCACAGCGCACAATGATGCCATTACCGTAAGGGAAAGCATTCATCGGTTGCTGAAGAAGGAGGAAGCCGAGAAGCAAGCCAAACTCGATGCAGCCAAAGCTGAAAACGCCACAGAAGACAGCACTCCTTCCTCATCTACGAGTAACGCCTCTAGCGCTTCATCATCGGGTAGCAAGGATGACAGCGAAGGCTACCAGAACAACCAAAAGGGTTCTCGTATCTTCGTCACCCCTATTCTGTGCTAAAAATATTCGTAATTTTCAAATAAACAACAAAAACAAGGATTTATGGAAAAATTATCATTACAGGAAATCATCAACATTTTGAAACCTGCCATCGGTGCAAGAATGCTTACCCAGGAGCAGAAAGATGCCTATGAGCAGGGATTGTCTCTCCTGGAAGGTGCAAGTAATGCACGCTCGTTTATCGAGAACTCACGTAAGTTTAAAGACTATCATCGCCGTACCCGACAGATGATCGCCTATCTGAATAGCTACAGCAGCTCTCAAGCCAACGCTGCATCATCATCTGCTACCGATAAGCGACGTGTGGGCAGACCTACCAAGGAGGAGCAGGCAGCCTATGCCGAACTCCAGAAGCAGAAAGCCCTGGAAGAGGCGAAGCAGTCTCTCTTCCCTAGCCTGAAACCGGACACCACCGTACAGCCGCTTACCTATAATGGTATCGTAGCCAACCCTAACGGCGAAAGTATCGCTGCTACTATGCCCAACCTGATGCAGTTGCGTCCGTTCCTCTCTACTGCCCTTCAGGAGCAGGTGAACACCGTGCGTGACCTTCGTAGCGAGATGGCAAGCAAGGCAGAGCAGGCGAAGACCATGGCAGAAGCCAACGAGAAAGCTATCTCGCAGGGTAAAAGCGCCATCTATACCGAGGCTGAGATTGCCGAACTAGCCACAAGAGCCGTAGAAATCGAGAGCGATATTCTTCCGGAAATCTTCAAGGCAGTAGATAGAGAGATGGGTGAATGCTATCTGCGACTGAGCGAGAAGACCGGAGACCCTGAGTACATCGCCTACGCGAAGAAGGCTTTCACTATCGACCCTCAGACCCTCCGTACCCAGTTTAAGCCTTTTTACGAGAAGGCACAATCCCGTGACCCTCGTTTTGCCGAGCAGGTAGCCGAGAAGATTGCCAACGACCGTCCGGAAGTAAAAGCAGCCCGTGATGCAGCCGCCAAGCACAAGGCTGAAGCCGATGCCCGCATCAAGTATATCCTTCGCAAAGATAAGCTATCTACCCAAACGAGAGTGAAGGGCATCAAGGAGCGCATAGACCAACTTCGCCAGGATTACTCTGACATCGTGACCGAAGAGGAGCTTGCTGGCTATGAAGCTATTCTCACCAAAACTATAGAAGAAGCTAAAGAGGATGCCGAAGCATAAAAAAAATGACAAAGAATAAAGAAACCCCCGAACAGCGCACGCAGCGTTTCAAGACCCTTTGCGTCAATATCCTCGCCCAGAGCGGCAACTGCCAGGAATCCCAGCATGCCTTCAAGAGCACGCAGACCATTCCCGAAATGTGCGAGGCATGGCGCAAGTACTGGCACGGCTTAATCACCGAGGTACCGCAGCAGGTAATCGATGCCTTCAAAGCCGTATATCCGGAGTTCAAGGCAGATATTAACCAGGGTGGCATCTTCTATAACGAGGATTCGCCTACCGGTACCGTCCTCGTAGGCGATACAGACGAGGAAATCCACCTCTACTCTTCCCGAAAGATATACGTCTTAGGCAAGGCGCACGTCATTCTCCATAATGCCGCTACCGCCCTGGTAATGAATGAAGACTGCAAGGTAGAACTCCTGGATGGTAGCAAAGCAACCATCAAGGCAGGTTACGGCATCGCCCGAAATTATTCCCACATGGTAACTTGCAACGAGGCAGAGAGCTACGACCAGAGTGTAGTCTTCATTACCGATGGCACCCTTCACGACCATGGGCACCAAAAAATCAATGCCTTTGGTACGGCAACCATCGACACCTTCACCCGCCGCCTCATAGACTTATACGATAACGCAAAAATAGAAATCAGAAAATGAACTCGCATCTTACGATATTAATCAACGACCGACCAGTGGCCTTGCCCGATAACTTCTCTATCGACATAGAGGATCAGAACCCCGTATTCAACGATACGGAAATGTTCTCCTATCCTTTCTCCATCCCCCTGGATGGAAACCGCTGGCTCGTCAAAAATATAGAAGACGTGCATTCTGCCGTGAGAGCCGCGAACATGGAGCACCTGCCTACCCGTATCAATGCCGACGGATTGCCGTTCCGTAGCGGTCCACTGATTATGCAGGATGGTGAGGAGATAACCAATTCTCTCTCTATGAGCATCGATGCCAGCACGCAGAGCTTCAGTGAGCTTATCAGTGACCTGCAGTGCCGAGATATTCCGGTAAAGGACCAGCTTATCATCGGTGAGAAAATTGGTAATGTGAGGGTGGATATTTGGAGTAACCCGGTAGTAAAAGTCAACCTGCATTCCGATGGCAAGAAAGGTGGAAAGAATACCACCGCCACCGTTACGACCGACCCATTGAGAGCCAGCAAGGTGCTGGAACCCCAGGCTCTCGGTTTTTCCTATCCTGCCACCTGCAAGGAATATACCTCTACCGATACTGCCCATCGTATAGGTGATGCTTACAGCAAGAGCAAGAAGACCTATGCTTCCAGCAAGGTAACGCTCAATGTGCCGCAGGAGACAGCAAATGGTAACTATATCAATACCTCGGCTGCCTATGGTGAGACGGATGGCGCTGGCAGACCTGCTACCTACTGCAATGCCCGAATCTGTTACAAGCATCATGCTCTGGATGATGAAGGGAATACATCGAGTGACCTCATCAAAATGGATAAGTGCTCATGGACGAATGAAGACCTCTATCCGTATTGGGTATTGGATGCTAAGCGTCCGCAATCGGGTATCTGTTTCTATGTGCTCTATTTCCTCGACTGCCTCTTTGCCCATTTGGGTGTAACCTTTGACAAGCGCGCATTAATGGAGATAGAGGACCTGAAGCATCTCTGCTTCTTCACCACCGTCTGCGGTTATGATACTCTCGAACACCCCCACCACGGCGATTATTACAAAGCAAAGGAAATTCAGGATGCAAAGGATATTGTCGGCGCTCCTGATTACAAAAAAGGCTCAAATCCTGAGATGGAAATCGTGGCTGCTAAATCCGTAGGCGAAATCAAGACGGGCTTCTTTAAGGATCAGAAGCATATCAATTCCTGGTTGGAGAGCCGTGGCTGCGGCGGTCAGATTGAAATCACCAAGGCAGAAGATAAGGACGTGCAGGAACTCGACCTTACGCTGACCGAAAACGGCGTGGCTACCACCCGCCACATCCAGGTAGGCGAAGTTGTTGCCTTCCCGCCAGGAAAGGGAATGAAGGTAACGGGTATCACCATCGAATCGAATATCAAGAAGTTTGAGGTGCAGGCAAACGTGCTCTATATGGTTGCCAACAGCGAGAATTTCCCTGACGAGAGCGTGAGCACCGTTATCTCTTCTCTAGAAAACGCATTCGGCATCAAGTTCTCCTACGATTACGAGCAGAAGAAGGTCACTGCTTATCTCACTCGTGACGTGATGCGAAAGAGCGGCAGAAAGACAAGGGATTTCCACTGCGAAATCCATTCGATGATTCCGGTGACCGAGAAGATTACTGGTGTGCGTATGCGCTACTCTGCCGAAGCTGATGCCAAGGAACAGAAGAGTTATGTGCGCAACGCCAAGGGCGAATTGAAGGATTCCAGCTACGATACCGATTACAACTTCATCGACTATCCACTGCCCGATGGCGACACCAGCAAGATGGGTAGAACCGTCACCGATATGAAGTACATTGAGTTCTTCCATAACATCCATAACCCTGGTGATAAAAACTGCTACATCGACCGCAACACCGGCAATGCCTATTGTGTAAAGGTCAACAAGGAGGCAAAGACTTCCAACGAGTTAAAGCCAGTACTCTTCGAGGTAGGTCAGTTCAAGGGCGTGGAATATGGAGATTGTAGTGAGGAGAACGAAGACTTTATCCATGAAATTTCCATTGATTTCACTCCGGTACCTTTCAACGATGTAAATTATTTCAAGGAGGTAAAGGCAGCCTATGGTTCGCATACCGCTGATGTGACTGACTTTGAAGGCAAGCCTTTGCTAAAAAGTGTAGTGCAGATTACAGAGGCTCAACAACCTATCCTCTGCGCTTATGTAGATGAGGATATGGAGCATGAGTTTGTACTGCAGGAGATTAACCAGGTTATCTCTTCTTCTTTCTGTGATTTCTACATGAAACAGAAATTAAAGCTCGTGGAAAGCTACGACCCTTCGGGCACGGATGATGGCAACTCACCCTTGCAGGATAAGTCACGATGGGGCTTTGCCATGGCATTAATGCGTGGTGGCGGTAGTGATGCCACCCTGCAACCATACGATTATAACTACGACCATTTCGGCACATCCAAATGGCGAACCAATGCCGGACAGTATGCCCTGGCTTGCGATTCACTGGATATGATGGGCAATGTGTTTGATTATAATGGTGTGCAGGAAGGTGTAGGTGATGGTGAGCGTTTTTCTCTGAAGATACGAGCCTTCAAGGAACCATCGTGGCTAAAAGATCCGAAGTATAAGGATTTGGTACTCTGCAATGCCGATGAAGTAGATGAGAACGGCAAGGTAGTGACTAAAATCCGCTCTCGCGGATTGTTTGATACCTTCATCCTCCCATACGCCTACTTTCTTCTGAATAGGAAGAAGTTTATGGTAAGATGCACCACCACCGTAGCACAAGTGGCCGATATACCGAATCACTGGCAGGATTGGTGGAATATAGGTGGCATGAAATGCCTCATTGACAAGGTGAATACCACCATCGATGCCAAGACGGGCATGGGCGAAGTAGAGTTAACTGTGTACGCTTTGTAAAAGTAAAAAGGTAAAAAGACCCTTAGCCCCTTTGCGCCACCATCCACAGCGATTCTATCGCTGGTCCAATAGTACGCCCTGAAAGGGCAGAAGCTCCTAGCCCAGGGCAACACCCTGGGTATATGGAATGTGGTTTATGTCGCCCTGTAAGGGCAAAAGCTTTCAGATAAAAAATATGTTTTATAACATAAAAAGAATAATAAAATGGATAAAAAGATATTAATTACCGGAACCGGTATTATTTCTGCCATGGGCAAAAATACCCGAGAAGTTGCCATGAACCTTTACAAGGGCAAATGCGGACTATATCACGACAAAATCAGAGAGCATTATCTTTCAGAGTTGTGCGGTCGTGTGACTGGTTGGAAAGGAGACTACTCGAAAAAGTTAACTCGGACACAATTCAATAGTATGCCCTTGCATGGTTTTTTTGCCCTTGATGCCGTCTTTGAAGCTTTGAAGGAAGCAAAAGTAAGTGATGATTTCCTTCAGAACCATAATGTTTCCGTCATCGTTAGTAACGACTCTGAGTGTTACGAAACAAAAGAGGTAGTTCATCACGTAGATTATGATCTCAATAATAGATACCTGGGGGCAGAAACTCTGTTCAAAACCCTCAATTCCGCTATCAGTATGAACCTGGCAACCATTCTTGGCATTCATGGCTTATCACTTACCGTAAGCGCTGCCTGTGCGGGAGGTGGTCATGCCATCGGACTAGCAAAGATGCTTCTTGATAGCAAACAGACCGAGATGGTTATTGTGGTTGGTACCCAGGAAGCTACATCGCAATATAGCATGGAGGCATTCGATGCACTCCGTGTCTTCTCACCCGATAAGGTGCAGCCGTTTGGCAAAGGTAGAAACGGATTGGCACCATCGGGTGGTGCAGCCTGTATCATCCTCGAATCATCGGATAGCCTTCGCCTGAAAGAAGAGAAGGTGCATTCCTTCGCTTCCCTTTCCGGCTATGGCTTTTCTTCTAACGGCAAGGCTATCACTACCCCTGATAGCTATCAGGAAGAAGTATCTATGCTGAATGCTATCGAGAACGCAGGTCTGGATGAAGGTATGATAGACGTAGTACTTGCTCATGCTACCGGTACCCCGATGGGTGATGAAGCCGAGGCAAAGGCAATAGAGAAGGTCTTTCCTATCTGTCCGAACGTAGTAGCCACGAAAGGCTTAACCGGTCATGAGTGTTGGATGGCAGGCGTATCGCAAGCCGTGCAAGCCGTGATGATGCTCACCTACGGCAGTCTCTTTGGCGCGGTAACGACCGAGGAGAATGCCTTCCCATCCCTCAATCTGGTGATGCGCCCGAAGTTCTATGCTCCTCACCATATTCTCTGTAACGCCTTCGGTTTTGGCGGTACCAATTCATCCTTTATCATCTCAAAAGCATAGTTATGAAAAAAGAAGAAATAACTCCTCGCATTATCGCCATCGTAAACAGACTGAAAACCTCATGGGTCAACCACGAGGTAACTCCCTCTTCCAATCTTCGTGATGAGGTCCAGCTAGAATCCATCGATTTCCTCGATCTCATTCAGCAGGTGGAAATGATGTTCCATATCAAGATTACTCCCGAAGAAGCAAAAAATCTGAAGCTCGTTTCTGATGTAGTCAATCTCGTAATTAAAAAGAAAGAATAATATGGCAAAGAAAATTAATCTCACGTCGGGTTCCATTTTTGCCGGAAACCCCATCACCTTCACCATCCAGCCCGAAACGCTGGATAGCCCCTCCTTCCACCGTGTCATCATAGAAGTAAACTTTGATAACGGAGGAAGCTACGAAACCGTGAAGCTCACGGTACCCGTCACCACCGAAGGCAATAACGTAGCCCTGGATGTCTCCTCTGCACTCCGCATCCCCCTCGACAATTTCCCGTACACCGCCACCACAAAAACCTTCCCGCTCGTAAGATGGTACATAAAAGCCTACGATGAGTATATGAACAAAAACGGCGAAGTGCATACCGGTGTAGGCGAGGTCTATTATCCCCAGAAGCCTGTCGCAGGTACCGATACTGACCTTCGCTGCATAGCAGGAGCCATGTCGGATATGGAGCGCATTCTATCCAATCCATCCCCAGCAGTAAAAGACTTCTCCCGAAAGCCAACTTCTATCCCCGAAGTCACCGTTGTAGGCGAATCCTTCGCCTGCCCAGTCTCCTATGCCTCTTCACAGATATTGGCATCCAGCACCGCACTCACCGCTCCTACCTCTTCCGAACAGAAGATCACGAAGGAAGGCGCACAGACTATTGGCGGTCACGCCCTCTATGCCCTGCCATCCTCGGAAGCAGAAAACCGCAGTACCTTCCGCTTCATCAATGCCCGTGGCTGCCTGGAGAGCATCAATATCCCGAAAGCCTACAGCAAGAAGCTTTCGGTAGAAACCACTCCCTATACGATAGCCGTGCAGGAAACCTTCAACACCTTCTCCCGGTCCGCCATCAAGAAGCAGAATAACCGTGAGTCGTGGCTTTATCAGAGCGACCCCCTCGATACCGCCTGGCTCTACTGGTACCTTCACGAGTTTCTGATGAGTGAGCACGTATGGCTGAAGGTAAAAGATACCTGGCTCTCCTGCACAATCACCCAGGAAGACGAGATAACGATCAGCGATAATACCACGCAGAATATGTACTCTGTTTCCTTCACAGCCAAGCTCGACATCAACGGAAGTCCCTACCTCTAGCCAGTACGCCCTGCAGCCCCTATCGTCGCCTATACACCCTGCAGCCCTTATCGTCGCCTATACACCCTGCAGCCCTTATCATCCCCTACACGCCCTGAAAGGGCAGAAGCTCCTAGCCCAGGGTAACACCCTGGGTAATGGCAGCATCATCAATGCGCCCTGAAAGGGCAAAAGCTTTCTTGTCCCCCCTAAAACCGCAAAAACCTTTATCTTTGCCCTATAAACGAATAAAAATCCAAACAAAAAAAATGGCAACAGAAGCAAAGAATACGAACTATTGGATTTCGAGCAGTGCGCTCTACATCCAGCTTAATGCGATGGGTGAGCCAGACTACATCCAGTGTAGCGTAGTCTCCGGCGCATCCATCCTCTGCTATATGCAGGGCATTCCGGGGTTGGAGTACGATGCCGGTCATAACTACCAGCGCTGGCCTCTTGCTGCCTACCCTTCCGTCTTCCCTGATTCCGAGCGGAAGTACATCTATGTAGCCATCCCTCGCGTTAGCACCGCCGACAACAATACCGCCGTGGTGGTATATCCGAGCGAGCGCATCGACCTCTACGGCTACTCCATCGCCAACCCAGACAAGCTGGTAGGCGACGAGAGATACTACTACATCTATCTGCAGGGCATCATCTCTGAAGTGAAGACGGATGCTGATGGCAAGACCCGCAAGCGTGATTGGCTTCAACACGTGGATTGTGGAAAACTGAATACCGACGAATCCCTTTCGAGCGGTATTGATGGCACGTGGTGGAAGTATAATTCCGTCACCGACACCATCACCTTCTTCAAAACCATTCTCTCAGCCACCTTTGATTCTCTGACAGCCAATATAGCGAAAATCACCAAGCTTTTTTTAGGTGATAGCGAACTGAACGGCGTGGCCAATGATCTCAGCCTGGAGACGGATAACACGAAGGTGGTTACTCCTCTATATCTGGGTCAGTTTGGCGTGAAGCATTTCCTGGCGAAAGACAAGGATGATGTAGCCCATGGCACGATTACCTTCGAGAAGGTGCAGAAGTTCCTGGCAGGTCTGAATGTGGGCGATTTCAACTTAGAGAACGGTGGCTCGTGGACTCCCGATGCAGAAGGTCGCTCGCATCTCATAACCGATTATCTTGAGGTGAGAATGAAGGCTATCTTTGAGGAACTGGTTATCAAGAAGACCTCTACAATCGGCGGCAAGGAGATACTCTCGCCTGCTGGCGGTGTGGTGGCTCATAAGGTAGAAACCGTTACCGTAACTTATAATGAGGTTTCGCAGAAGGCATACCGATGCTACTTCCTCGCAGAGCAGGATGGTGATGAGGTAGATAACGACTTCGCTATTGGCGACCAGGTGCGCTCGGAATCTTTTAACATCCGCAAGGGCACTTATCACAAGGCTGGCAATCACTTTTACTGGCGTTTGATAATCGGTCGTGACGAGGAACCTGTGGAGTTGGAGGGAAAGAAGTATCATTACATCGACCTCTCCGATACCGATTGCGCCACGGCTAGCGATGTACCTGCAAATGGCGATGTGCTCAATCAGTGTGGAAACAGGACAGATATAGAACGTCAGAACTGCCTTATCTTCTCGGCAGTAGATACTTATTCGCCATCCGTTAGCCTCTATCACGGCATCAATAGTTATTCTTTTGCTAACAGGGAGTATGTGGAATATGGCGTAAACAAGCAGACCAACAAGGCGTTCTTCAATGTTTATGGCGATATGTATGTAGGCGACCGACCTACAAAGGAGAACAATTACGAGGGTAGTAGCTACATCAAGTATGACAGCGCAGCCAAGCAGGTAGTCATCAAGGGTAAGCTTTCCGCAAAATCTACCGTGGATGGCAAGGAACTGTCTCAGTATATTAAGGAGAACTCAGCAAAGGGCTTGACCGAGGAGCAGGTGAACAATCTCATCAAGAACTCGCAGGTTATTACCGACTTGCAGAATCAGGTGGATGGGGCTATTGAGACGTGGTTCTATGAGGGCGTGCCTACGTTGTCAAACAAGCCAGCGAGTGATTGGAAGACAGACAAGGACAAGAATATCCATCTCGGCGACCTTTACTACGATAACAAGACGGGCAAGGCATACCGCTTTGCCAAGGATGGCAACACCTACAAGTGGACTATCATCACAGATACAGATATCGCCAAAGCCCTCTCTGATGCCAGCAAGGCGCAGGAGACCGCAGACGGAAAGATGAAGGTGTTCAGTGCTCAGCCAACACCGCCTTATCAGGTTGGCGATATTTGGGTTAATGCTACCTATCCATCCGATGGCAGTACCTATAAGAACGAGGTATTGCGCTGCCAGACCGACAAGAAGGCAGGTTCTCAGTTCGCTATTGCCGATTGGATTAAGGCATCTAAATACACCGATGATACTGTTGCCAACGCAGCTAAAAAGGCAGCGGAAGAGGCGCAGAAGGCTGCACAGACCGCACAGACGAACGTTACGAATCTCGGCAAAACCGTCACCACCAACAAGAAGTCGTTCGACAACTACGTCAAGGATGGCTACCTAGAGCCTTCTGAGATTGCGGCTATGGCGCAGGATTCCAAGCGACTGGAGGATGATTTCGCAGCCGCCGAGAAGTCGTACAATGAGGTGAAGGGAGCAGAGGTATTGAAGAGCACCAAGGAACTCACTGACCTCAATGCTGCTTTTTCTACTCTCTCTACTGCCAAGACGGAACTCATCAATTATCTGTCAGACATATCAAGCAGATATAATGCGGCTGACACAAACGGCAAGGCTACCATCGTCTCTGCCGTGGGAACGAAGTTTACCAACTTTCAGTCAGCATACAGCGCATTTTACGACAAGCTTGGCTTGGCAAACGCCTATATCACTAGCAAGATTTATGGCGACCTCGGTGTGGTAATCGGTGACGTAACCAGCCTTGCTTACCTAAAGAAGGCTCTGATGGATGCTCCCGATACGGAGATTAACGGAGGTCTGGTTCTTACATCACTCATCGGGTTGCGAGACACTGATGGAAATACCACGGCAGGTATCAACGGTATCACGGAGAAGTCTGCAAAGGGAGGCGGTATTGCCGCTTGGTTCGGTGGCGAAATGGTCGATAAGGACTACAACGATGGCTCGAAAACTCCTGCTAACACCATCTTCCGCTTTGATGGTTCTGGCTATGTGGCAGGTGGCGCAATCTGGTGGGGAACAGATGGTAGGGTTCACGCAGACCCGACATCGTTTATCATCAGCGAGAAGAATCTTGGCGCATACCTCACATTCTTTGAGCCGACTTGGAAATCAGGAAGCGCAGGAACGAGCGTTGCTGACCTTGTATCCCTGAAGCCTAATGCTCCATTCACCAAGCTTGGTGTATCGGGCGATGCCAGTTTTGAGGGTGCTATCACCTTCCACGGCATCAAGCTCACCTACGATGCAACCAACAAGGCAATCAAGATTGATGGAAACCTCTACGCAACAGGCGGTATCACGGCTTACGGGGAAGGTAGTGGCTCGTCAGGTGGCGGCGGATTGAATGGTAGTGTGAAAAGCTATTCAGATGCCTTGAAGCTTACGTCAGAATCGCTGAGTGAGATTGCATCAGCCTACTCTATCAAGCAGCTCTCTACGAGAATCACGTCACTGGAAGGTGGCAGTGCCACATCAATATCCGTATCTGGCAGCGGTAATGCGGTTACATCTGTCTCTAAAAATGGTACGGAGATAAGTGTCGTTAAAGGCAGCACGTTCCTCACCAGCCACCAAAGCCTTAGTGCTTACTTGAAGTCTGCGGATGCTGCTAATACTTACAGTAAGATTGGACACACTCATAGTCAGTACTTGACTTCTCATCAAAGCTTTACTGATTTGTGTGCAACACTCCCTGTAGGGGATAGTGTGTTTACTGATGATACAGAGATTATTACATCGTATAATCATGGTGGATTCAGTAATGTTAATGCGTTAAATAAACCATTTAAAAGAAAGGCTATTTTATTATGGATGTATATAAAAGATAATGCTAATACCATATATCAGCCCAAAGGAAACTATTTAACCTCGCATCAAGATATTAGCGGCAAGGTAAATAAGTCAGGCGATACAATGACAGGCGACTTATCTTTTAGTGTGCCATCAGGTAATTCTCAAACGCTATATTTTAAAAGAGGAACAAATACCTCATGGGGAATAAATGTAGAAGAAGGCAATATGAAATTTAGAGAGCTTGCTTCTAACAAGGTTGCATTTTCTATTTATGAAAATTCTCAAGGAGCAACAGCTTATATCTACGGTCAAGGAATCATACATTCTGGAAATATTGGTTCTCAAACAGTTTTGTCCGCAAAGAAGCTGCAAACAACTCGTAGTCTTTGGGGTAATTCATTCGATGGCACAAATGATATTGGTGGTACTATACTTCCATCTGCTACACATAAGTATAATCTTGGTAGTGCAACATATATGTTTGAGAAAACATATACAAGATATATTGATACTGATAGCGATTATGACCTTAGGCTTCTTTGCGCGGGCAGTGAAGTTTTGAGATTGGGTGCAACTGATAAATCTGTCAATATCAATTATGATGCGAGTATTCTTGGGAGAACAATTATAGCAAATGGTTTGGACGTATATAATATAAACAGCCATTTCTGTAGTGTTGTTATAACAGAATTTGCTGCTAGCACGAATGGAGGTTCTATTAATGTTATAGATACCAGTGGTGGTGCTCCGAATAGGCGTCCATTAGCATTACAATATGGTCAAGGAAATGTAGGTATTGGAACATTAACTCCTTCTGAGAAACTTGAAGTTAACGGAAACGTATTAGTTAATGCTGATAATTCTGACGATAGAGGTCTTAGAATTAAAGCTAATAGTAGAAATTTATTATTTGGTGTTGGAGCTTCAACAAAAATAGGAGTATATAGTTATAATGACAGCAACTGGTTATTTTATACTGATACTTCTACATTTTATACTAGTGGTAATATTTTAGCCTATGGCGGCATCACCGCCTACTCATCCTCAGACATCCGCCTAAAGCAGGATTTGCGGAAGCTGGACTACTTGGGCATCATCAAGATGATGGGTGGCACTTATGGCTTTGCTTGGAAAAAGGACAATACAAGGTCTATCGGTTGGATTGCCCAGCACGTCTTGTGCAACCCTTATTTAAAGGACATCGTGGAGACTGATGAGAATGGCTACTACAAAATCAACTATTGGTCTCCGAAGCTGATTGCAACGGCATTCGGTGCTATCGAGCAGGTGGGCGATGAGGTGAGTAGATTGAAGGCTCGTGTGGTCTTCCTCGAATCAGAGGTTCAGCGATTGAGCGGAAAGCAGGACGGCAATAACAAGAAGAGATTAGATAACAAGAATATTAATTTATTAAATTAGATTAGAAAATGGAGAATTTAAAGATTAACAAGAAGAGTGAACAGACAACAGCGACTTATACCAAGGTCGGTTATCGTGTGGAAATCACCTACAATGAGTCGGGTGGCAACATCGAGAGCATCAATATGAGCATCTACGCAGATAACAATGGTAACTATCTCGGCAACGCCAACGCCAGCTCAAACGGCAGTGAGCTGACCTACAACATCAGCGGTGTTCCGCAGAGCAAGCTCAGTGAGGTGTCTGCATTGATAGCGGAGGTTGATTCCGCTATCGCTACCAATATGGCTAGCGAGGCAGCAGAGTAAGTATTAACGCAGGGTGGCTCTTCAAGAGCTGCCTTGCAAATATAATTAAAGAAAGGACTAATTTATGCTGAGTAACAATAAAATCACCGCTCCCGTCAGTATTGACGACCTGAAGAACCTCTTCGGAGAGGGCAGCGGCGACCTTGCCACGCTGTGCACATCACCGAAGATAAATATGTGGGCGAAGTATAAGCCCGTTGACTCAGACAACGCTTTCCTTGATATCAATACTGGGTGGAAGGGTAAGAGGAATGACTGCAACATCAATTATCCTAAAGCAACAAGTGTCTATGACATAAAGGGCTATTATTCGCAAGCGGACAACGGCTTCACCCATAGGACGACATCTGCACCTTACAGACTAGGAGATTTTCGCGGGTATAATCATAACGCAAGAAGTGAATACCTAGAAATTGGCACGACAAGTCCATCAGCGGAAGATGCCGTAAGTATTAGCGCAGCATATAATATGCAAAGTGTCGATTCTGACTGGATAAGCATGAAAGACTTGTTGAATGATGGTAACATAACCTATCACTTTGGTGTGTTGCTCTATAACAACAATGGCGACAAGCTACAGTATATGAGAACATCAGATACGAACACCGTTAAGTTTACAAAGGTCAACGCAGGCACATACACAGTCTATCCGTTTATGAGCAGCGTGGCTTATACAAGCAGTGATTTTCCTCAGTTACAACAGGGTTCGTATATCCCTATACCAGTATTGCAGCCAATCACTCTTGTGGTGAAAACCAGAACAGACATTAATGCTAGCAAGGTTACACTAAGACAAAGTGGTCTTGGAAGCGCAACGATTAAGAATGTTGATAGTGTGTCTCATGTTGTATCATTGCAACTACGTTTTTCTTCGAGCAAGGAAAATAGTAGTATGCAGGTTGGTGAATCTATTCTTATGAGCAATACAACACTGGCTGGCGGTGCTAGTAAAACCGTTCTTTTCAAAAGCAAAATGCAGAGTGGAAAAGCTTATGCTTTATGGCTGTATGTGGACTATGTTTTGACTACTAAGCAAGCGGTATTTAGCCAAGGAATTATTGATTAAGAATAATATTTGATTTTCTTGCCAGTTTGGGATATATTTCTTATCTTTGTAACGGAAATAGAAAGGTATTCTGTATAGCAAGTTAATTGGAGAAAATATTTAGTTTAAACATATAAATAAACAAACAATTATGAAGAAGATTAAGACAATCGAGGCTGTTGCAGCCTACAAGACATTGAAGGCATTGAAGACATCATCAATGAACGATGATGCCGCTATGCGAGTATGGAAGAACATGAAGGCTCTGCGCTCAGTTGCAGATACATACGACAAGGACGTGGAGGAAGCGCAGGAGAGCTTGAAGGACGATAAGTTCGAGGAGATGCAGCGCAAGCTCCAGGAGTGCCAGCAGCTTGAGCAGAAGCACGCAGATGAGGGCTACGAATACACCAAGGACGATTCAGCCAAGTTTGCGGAGGTTAATGAGTACTTCTACAATCAGAAGCAGAAGACCGAGAAGTACTTCAAGGAACTTGCCGACAAGGAGGTAGAGGTAGCCATCGAGGCAGTTGACGAGAAAGAGCTTTTCAAGGCAGCGAAGGATTGCGGTTTGAAGTTCGCCGATATGGAGAGTCTTGAAGCCGTAATGACAGAAGCCTAGCCCCCGTCCCCAGCGATTCCATCGCTGGTCCCCTATCACAAAAGAAGCCCTGCTATCCTCTCGGACGGCAGGGCTTCGCTGTTTTTTAATACACTTTAAGATTATAGCCCATCGGAGGGCTATGGCGCTGCAAAGGTACGAAGAAAATCCGAATAACTATAAAAATTTCCGAGAAAAACAAGAAATTATCTGTAAATTTTCGGCTCATCCCGAAGAATTATCTGTATTTTTCCGGTGGAAATCATACAGATAATAGCATTATTTGATAAAAATCATACAGATAATGGAAGTATCCCTTAGAAATCATACAGATGTTGTCCGATGTTTCACGCAGCTTTTTCGTATCTTTGCTTTTGGAAAATTAGATGTGATATTACAGGTATCTTATACGATGTATCTAAAATAAGAAAAAAGGCAGAATGCTGTTTTTTCATTTTTTTCATGAAATCTGAATTAAAAAAGGGCGAGGGCACTAGTGATAGTCCCCTCGCCCGCTCTATTTTCGGCCTTACTGATATATCTCCTCCTTATTCTTTCTCCTTATTAATATCGCTCTGCGTCTTCCCTATTCTCAAACCATATAGACGAGAGATAGCCGTTCTCGCAGCTATACAGCTTAATCTCTATACCAGAAAGGTTCTTGTAATAGAAGGTAACCACATCGCTCTTGCTCAGGAAACCATTGATAGTAACCTTTCCGTTCTTAGTGGTGTAGGTAGCAGTATGATCGCTGACACTCTCTATCACCATGTGCATGGTGTCATCCTCGTTAAACGTCATGGAAGCCATACATTTCCTCTTCTTTCCATTCTCGGCATTGGTATAGGTAACGACGCAATACCATGTGCCCCTCAGCGCCACATCGTGGTCCGTCTCGTCCGAAATATCATCCATCGACTTGCCGCATCTCATCTGGCATTCATATCCGTTAGGCAGGGTGCCCACAATCAGCGGGCGCATATCGATGCTGATAGATACCCTGCTGCCCGTAATCTTGTTGCTCTCCTGCAGATGCACGCCCGATAGAGTTCCGTTCAGCAGATTGCCGATATTGAAGCTTTTCGGAGTGCCCACCTCGAAGCGGGTAGTAAGCTTGTCGCCCTCCATCTGCCAGTAGCCGAAGGCGGTGTTAGGCTCTCCGAAGAGACCGCCCGAGCTCATGCTGCCGCTACCCTCATAATAAACCATGTGGTTCTTATAGTAAGAATAAGTACCGCTGGTGCTGTTGATGGTCCACTCGTTTCCGGCAAGATATTCCTTCACCTTTGCCGCATTCTTCTCGCTCTCATCCTCGCTGCTGCTGCAAGCCGTGAGCGATGCCGTAATCATTCCCATGGCCACCACTGCACAGATAGCCATCAGGGAATGCTTCATCATAGTTAAAAAGTTCTTTTTCATTTCTTCATTCCGTTTAAAGTGTTATACATTATTAATTATATGAAATCCATCATTCATCCGGCAGCAGCACTACTCCTACCCTTACTTTCTTTCCGCAGTGAGGGCAGAAGGTGGAAGTCTGAATCATCTGCTGCTGATTTTCCGATACCAGTCCGTCTGAGTGAACTGGGTAGGATGGCTCGCGTCCTGCTTCCAGCTGCACGAAATTCACGTCTCTTTCGATGAAACCTTCCGGCAAATCTCCACGCAGCGTTGCGTTCAGAGTTTCACCCTCATGCCTTTTCCTAGCCTCTTCGAGTTTATTCCGATCAGCAGAAACTCTGCCCTTCTCGTCAATCATCTTCACAATTTCCTCTATGTTTTCTTTTTTGATGCTAGGGTAAGCCTTTCTCATAATATCCTGCAGTTCCATCGTAGTTGGATAGGAACTCTCCTTCTCATCTGTTGGGAAGAACATATCACGAGGGTCTATATCCAAAGCTGTAGCTATGCGATAGATGGTATTTGTCGTTAACGACTTGTTGCGGAGGAACTGCGACATTGACTGCGAAGACATGCCGCATTTCTCGGCAAAAGCGTTTGTGCCTAAGCCTAATTTCTGCATCAGTTTACGGAGATTGATTTCCGATTTTGGTTTATTATTTTCTTCCATAATCTCTTTATTTATATATATTCTTTAATTTTCGGTGCAAAGGTAATATATTTATTTGGTTTTTGCAAATATTTTTAGTTAAAAGTTATATATTTATTTGTTTTTCTATATATTTTTGGGGAGATAGCATATATTTTAGGTGTTTTTCATTTAAGATTTCAGATAGCACGAATTATTTTTGAATAATTTTAAATCCCCTCTAAATTATTGGTATTTAATGTATTACGAGAAATAGCCTTTTGTTTTCACCGCCCGATAGGAGAAGATAAATAATTGATAATTAGAGAAATCCCAACCTCAGAGAAAACCCGAGAACCTTCATTCAGCCGCGAGACCTCCCGCCGCCCTGAGATGGCTGCCCCCTGCCCGCCTGCCTGGATCCGTCTGGATATATGCAGACGGCACCCACTAGATGCAGCCTCCGTCCGTTCCTGGCACCAGTACACCCACTAGATGCCAGGTACACCCACTAGATGCAGCCTCCGCCCGTTCCTGGCACCAGTACACCCACTAGATGCCAGGTGCACCGTTTTATTTTCCCTTATATATAATAAGGTGTATTATATTATAAGCAAAGATCCAGAGTTAACCAGGGCAAACACACACAGTAAATAAGTTTATGTGTAAATGTATGTAAATTTAAGGCATTCATTTGTATATAAAGGTTAAAAATAAAGGAAAATATAAACTTTTTGCGTGGTTTATTTGCGCGGAACAAATATATTTATTACTTTTGCAAACGTAAAACAAAAGGTAATAGTTTTACATTTGATCTTTGACTTAATTACATATTATATATAACTGAAGGCAGTTATATAAAATCGCAAATGAATTGAACGTGTTTAATGAGTAGTAAATACTTA
>ERZ869983.26-NODE-26-length-46866-cov-9.211909_pt1 | contig 46866 bp, 50 predicted proteins | sample MGYA00521106_ERZ869983 | MGnify/ENA primary metagenome ERZ869983 (study PRJEB32232, sample SAMN07284972) | human gut metagenome | biome: human-associated habitat; material: feces | host: Homo sapiens | place: Tanzania | collected 2014-04-05 ...
TTGATATTATTTTATCTTTTTTTTTATTGTTTTTCAATATGTCCTTTATTTAAGTTTTGCAGTTGTTCAACTGCAAATTTCCTATATCAATCTTTTTAAAGTTCTGTTTTTGCAGTTACATAACCGCAATTATTAAATAACCATTCTCATAATCTTCTTTTAAAGCTTATCCCAGCAACAAAAAAATAAGATTGCCGAATATTATTTTCAACAATCTTATTTCGCGTTTTTATTATTTTGAAACCCTGATATTAGCAGTTTTCCATTGTCTTTCCTTCACCACATAAACCTTCAAAATCACTTGTAAATGCTTCAACCGCACTTGTTACAGATGCATTCTTGATCAGTCCTTCGATAACATCTGGAGCGATTGTAGCTGCACCGATTCCGTATTCACATAATTCTAATACCTGCTGAGAGTTTTTGAAGCTTGCTGCAAGTACTTCTGTCTTTAATCCATTATTTTTGAAGATATCATGGATTTTCTTTGCTGCTTCGACACCATTTGCTCCTAAGTTATCAATTCTGTTTACATATGGTGCTGCATAATCTGCTCCTGCTTTTCCTGCAAGATATGCCTGCATTGGTGTGTAAATTGCTGTTGCTGTAATTTTAATTCCTTCTTTTGATAAAGCTTTCATAGCTTTTAAGCCTTCTCTTGTTGTTGGAACTTTTACATATGTATTCTGTCCTAATTTTTCACAGATTACCTTTGCTTCACGAACCATATCTTCTGCTTTTTTAGATACAACCTGCACGTGAAGATCTGCATCTGCTCCGATAATCTCTCTGATCTCTCCTAATACTTCATACGGTGCTCTTCCACTTTTTGCTAAGATTGAAGGATTTGTTGTTACTCCTTCTACTGGGAAGAATTCATATAAATTTTTGATTGCTTCTACATTTGCATCATCGATAATAAATTTCATAGTTTTACTCCTTATATATATTCATTTTGTTTATGACTCAATAATAATATTTTCTAATCCACCTTCGACTGCCCAGCTTTTAAATTCCTGCATCTGTTCTTTTGTGTACAGTTTTGGATTCTCTTCAAAGCAGTATTCTCTATCTACCAAGTGATATTTTGCTTCTGCTAGTGGATTGTAGTTTAAGATCTCATAGGAAACATACTGATAGATACCATTTAAATATTTTGCAATTCCTTTGATATTGTCTTCGGTTGCAGTCATTCCTGGGATCATTGGTGTTCTTATGATGACCTTGTCTCTGTTTGATGTCTCTAATAAGTATCTGATATTGTCTTTAATCTTTTGATTTGAAACCCCGGTGTAATGCATATGATCCTTTTCTGTTGCTAATTTAAAGTCTGCAAAAATCCGATCTAAATATGGAAGGATCTCTTTGATCACTTCCTGATCTGCATACAAGGATGTCTCGATCGCGGTGTGGATCCCTTCTTTTTTACATGCTTTTAACAGTTCTTTTGTAAACTTCCACTGCAGTAATGGTTCCCCGCCTGAGATCGTAACCCCTCCATTCCCATAACGATAGAATGATTTATCTTTGCGGATTTCTTCCATAACCATTTCTACGCTCATCTCTCTGGAATCCATCGCGATCGCTCCCGTTGGACACCAGTCAATGATGGTATTCCAGTCTTCATTTCTATTTGGATGTATGTGTATCTGGTCATTTTCCATCGTAACGCCCTGATTTTTTGATTTTGCAATACACGTCTTACAATGCATGCAGCGGTTTTCAAAATAAATGGGTCTTTTTCGGATGGAAATTCCTTCTGGGTTCTGGCACCAGACACATTTTAACGGACATCCTTTTAAAAATACTGTGGTACGGATTCCGTCTCCATCGTGCGTTGAAAATCTGCGAATATCAAATACTTTTCCTGTCATCTTAAATATCTCCATAACTTGTTCTTGCGATGATCTCATTTTGCAGTTCATCGGCAAGTTCTGTAAAGTAGGCTGTGTAACCTGCAACTCTGACGGTCAATCCGCGGTATTGCTCTGGATTCTTCTTTGCTGCGAGCAGGTCTTCTTTTCTTACTACGTTAAACTGGATATGTGGAATCTCAAGATCGACAAAGGTTCTTAAGAAATTTGCAAATTTATCAATTCCTGTCTCTGTCTTAAAAAATTCAGGAAGGAATTTCATATTTAATAATCCGCCATTGGTTGTCAATGTCTTATCTAGTTTGGATACGGACTTTAATACGGCTGTTGGTCCTTTGATATCTCTTCCATAAACAGGTGACATTCCTCCATCTGCTAACGGTTCCATCGCATATCTTCCATCTGGAGTTGCGCCTACATTTTCACCCATTGGCACATGGGCAGATACGGTATACATTCCTGTATGATATGGACCTTTTCGATAGTTTTTAAATGTTCTTAATCGATTCTTGAAGTAATCTGCCCATTTTGTTCCTTGTTTGTCGACTTCATCGATGTCATTTCCGTACTTTGGAACTTTATTGACGCACATTGCTCTTAAGATTTCATATCCTTCAAAATTGTTCTTTAATGCATCAAGCATTTCTTTTTGTGTACACTTCTTTTCATCATACACCAGCTGCTTGATTGCGACAAGACTATCCGCAAGATTTGCAACCTGAATCATCTGAATTCCGGATAAATTGTATTTTGCACCGCCTGCTGTGACATCCATTCCATTTTCCATACAGTTTTCAATGGATGCTGATAAAAATGGAGATGGCAGAAGATCGATATGGGCTTTTTCTACTTCTTCACATGCAAGAAGCATCTTATCCATGAAATAATCAATCTGTTTCTTGAATGCTGCTTCCAGCTCATCAAATGTCTCGTATGCCTCAAGATTTCCATAATCTGGAGCGATCTTTTCTCCTGTTAAGAGGCATGTTCCACCAGTTAATGTCACTTCTAATGCTTTGTTTAAGTTAAACATTGCAGAATCGCTCCATCCAAGATTATTTCCCTGTGTTGTCAATTCCACGCATCCAACGATCGCATAATCTCTTGCATCTTTTTCTTCAATTCCTAATTCCTGAATGGATGGAATGACTGCCTTGTCATTGAAGAACTGTGGCATTCCGCTTCCTTTGGCTACGACTCTCACTGCTTCTTTTAATAATTCGTCCGACGTTCCTTCATGAAGTCTTACGGAAAGGTTTGGCTGTGGAAGTCCTAAATGTTTCTGAGCTTCTAAGAACAGGAATGATAAATCATTATATGTATCATTTCCATTCTCATCCTGTCCGCCAATCGCAATATTGAATCCAATTGGGAATCCTGCGAAATATTTTGCTCCGTGGGAGTTTCTCATATATACGATTTCATTAAATTTCAACCATAAACATTCAATGATCTCTAACGCCTGCTGTTTATCTAAGATTCCTCCTTTGATATCTTTTTCATAATAAGCTTCTAAATGTCTGTCTAATCTTCCTGGTGAAAATGATGATGCATTGGATTCCATCTGTAAGATTACAAATAAGAACCATGTAGACTGTACTGCTTCATGAAATGTCTGTACTGGACGTTCAGAAATATTCTTACAGTTTTTGGCTACTTTGATCATGGTTTGTTTTCTTGTTTCATCTGATTCATTTTCTGCCATGTCCATGATCAGGTCATGATAACGAACCATAAAGTGTTTCGCTCCTTCCATGACGATCTTAACACTCTCATAGAAGTCTTTCTGTTCTTCTTGACATGTCTTTAATTTTTCTTCTGCCTGATCAAGTAATCCCTGTGGTCCCATCTCTAACCATTTGACACAATCAGGGCAGATATGTCCTTGGGCATGGTCTTTCTGGTTGATCTTTACAACTTTGGCGATCTCGTTGATTTCTTTTCCATATCTCTGGTTCAGGACATCTTCTAAGGACTTTCCTTCCCAGTATGGTTTAATGACCTTACGGAATGTTTCAATATCTTCCTGATGCACATTGAAGCGATCCTGTGGTCTTGTTGGGAGTGTTTCAAATTCTTTGTCTACCCATGTGCTTCCGCTCTCTGGAAATACAACTCCATAACGAACTCCGGCTGTACGGTTTCCAACGATCAGTTCTTCAGGTTCTACACGGATCTCCATCTGCTCTAAGGCTGCTTTTAATGATTTTGCCCTCTGTATGATCCTTGGATCATCTTCATTCTCCTGATATGTTTTTGTGATGATCAGTGCCTGTTCGATTGACGCGTATCTTGGCTCTGATAACATTTTATCTTTTAAATCTTTGATTCGCTGTGTCTGATGTAATCCATCCATAGAATTTGTCCTTTCTATTGTTTTTCGCTTTTATTATCGTTTTTTATTATTATATATTGTTCTTTATTGTTATTCAAGATATTTTTCTATTTTTTTCTTAAAATCAGTCAAAAAAAGAGCAAAGAATAAAAAATAATTCTTCGCTCCCGTAGTTCTTTATATGATTTTCGTCTGATATGTTTCTAATTTATCCTGAATCTCTTTGGATAATCCATCCTCACAGATCACTCCATCTACATCATCAAATGTTGCATATACATAATTTGCTTTAAAATCAAATTTATGACTTTCCATCATAAGATAACACTTGCTGCTCTTCTTGACAGCATTATGCTTCATAATCCCATCTTCAGGAACATAGGTCATGATCACATTATCATAAATATCTGCTCCTACAACTCCCATAAAAGAAATATCAAATCGGAAATTTTCCATCATCTGCAACACAAGTTCCCCTAAAAATCCGTTCTGAGAACGATTAAATTCTCCTCCTAGAAGAATAAATTTTACATCCTTGGTTGCTGTAAATACTTCTGCAATATCAAGCATACAGCTTACAACTGTAACTTCTAATCTGCGTTCTATGATTTCTCGTGCCAATTCGATATTTGTTGTGGATGTGTCAAGAAATATCATATCTCCATCATGAATTAATTCCGCTGCTTTCTTTGCGATCATTCTTTTTTCTTTTATATTTTTATCTTTTCTTGTTGATACAATATTAGTATGCCCCGGATGCAAAGTATCTGGAAGAACCGCTCCTCCATATGTTCGTTTTAAAAGATTCCTTGCTTCCATACTCGCTAAATCTTTTCGAATACAGTCTTCTGTAACCTCAAATCGTTTGCTTAACTCTTTGACTTTTACTTTTTCATTTTCATTTAACAAACGTAAGATTTCCTGATGTCGTTCTTCTACAAACATTTATGTCTATCCTCCTCTCATGATATGGCTAGTATACCATTTTTTATGTGAAATATCTATTCTTCTGTTTCATTCATGCTGTTCATGATTACATCCATGATCTCTTCCTCTGTTTCTGCTTTTCTGATCAGAAATGTTGTATTTTTCTCCATTGTCATTTCATAGAATGATGAGAAAAATGCTCTTGTTGACTGAATATCTTCAAAATTAAGTGCCAGCAAAAAGACGATATCCACACAACCATCCTGCCATTCGGTTCTTTGTGCACATTTCATGACAACAACTGCTGGTTTTATTACCAGATTTGCCATTCCGTGTGGCAGTGCAACCCCGCCTCCGAGAACGGAGGCACTGATTTTTTCTCTTTTTAATACGTCTTCATAAAATCCTTGTTTCACATATCCATTTCTATATAAGAGATCACATCCTTTTTTCAGAATTTCTTCCTTACTCATAACTTCTTTTTCTACCAGAATAAATTCTTTTTTGATCAGACTTCCTATTGTATATTCCTGATTATGATTTTTCTTTGTCTCTTTCATCTGATGACATTTTTTCTGAATCCGGTAGACATCCTGCTGGCTGACGATCGGTGTTGTATACGCAACATATGGATGTGGAATCTTTAATTTTGAAATTGTTGTTATCACAAGATCATATTGATCCTCATCGATCAGATGTGCCGAATTTGCTGGGAGTAGCGATGTTACATTAATTTCTGGAATCTTATCTTCTACTTTTCTTGCCAAAATCTGACCTATTCCCATTCCACCGCTTCCTACAATGGCTGTATTAATATTTCTTTTCTTCTCTTCCATCGCACCTTCAAATAAAACTGCCATATATGCGATCTCGTCTTCTGACGGAAACTGTCCGATCAATTTTTCATATACCTGGCTGGAAGTAAAGCATGCAGAAAAGATTGCTGGATATCGCTGTTTGATTTCTTCAAGAAATGGGTTATGAATCTGAAATCCAAATCTCACTCTTACAAGAGAACTATTTAAAAATAATGCTACACTTGTCTTTAACAGCATATCTTCTTTGAAGTTTTTTCCAACAATAGATGAGATATAATCAATTACATTCTCCGTTACATCCTGAATACAGATTTCTTTATCTAATAAAAATTTCTTATTTACAATGCGGCTGCTGTTCTGAACTTCTACTGCAAGTAATAAAATATACAGATACAACCCTTCTCTCGGATCAATATTCATCTTAAATTCGTGATTTAAATAATTGATCAGATAATCTGCCCACTCTGTAATTTCATCTACTAATCCCAGACGATTGATCATGCTTTCTTCTAAATAACATTCGTTTTTTAAACGTTTGATCTGATTGCTGATATACTCAACTGCCATGCAAAATGTATAATCATTCATTTGTGAAGCAATTTTTCTTTCCAGTCTCTGTACACAATAGATCACCTTATCAACATTCTTTTTACGATACTGTATCACCAGTCTTTCATAAAACTCTGGTTCGATCCGATAATCCGCAAATGTTTCATCCGTAATCCTGTCTTCCTTTTCCATGACTATTTTTCTATTTTCTCTTACAAGAACTCTTCTTAGATCAAATTCTTTTCCTTTGATCTCTATTCCTCTTCCTGTTGTCTGATGAATTTTGATATGATCTGCTTCCAGACTCTGATTTGCCTTTTCAATATCCGTCCGGATCGTTGCTTTTGAAACAAAGAGTTCATCTGCGAATAATGCTGCTGTATATGGTTCTTTACTTTCGATCAACGTTCGGATAATATAACTGATTCTATATTCTCTCGTCTCAATACATAGATTTTTCTCTGGAAATTCCTGTTCAAGTTCTTCTTTATGCACTCCTAACCTCAAACAGATTCCTTTTCCTCGTTTTCGGATCAGCTGATAGTTTCTTTCTTCACAGTACTGAGCTACTTCATTCATATATGAACTTACGCTTCTTTCTGAAACGTTTAGCATTTTTGCAATCTGTGCATTGGTAATAAATTTGTCGTCTTGATGAACTAAAATCTTTATAATTTCTGAAGCATACTTTGACAGCATATGTAACTCTCCGTTTCTGTTTTTTGTTTATCATCTATTGTTTATTATTGTTATTTATTATTTTATATTATCTTTACCAATTGTCAAGTTAAATAAGAAAAGACAGCCATTCAAAGATAACTGCCTTTTCTTTGTCGTTATTATGAAATTATTTTTGTTTACTGTGGTGGATTTGCCGGTTTGATGACGGAAATTATTGATGGAAAATGATCTTGGATGTAAATTAGTTTTTCAAGACAGAAGATAAGTGTTTATTATACTCCTAAACATCTCAATAAATCGGTGTTGTAGAAGTCCTTTTAACTTCCGTTAATAAATACAAAAATCATCAATCAATACCGTATAACATACACACTGTGTAGTGGTTTGAATCACGTAAATTATTTGAATATTATAAAAAGAGATCATGTGTCAGCAACCGTACGGACACGTCTGCACTTAGCGAGTGGATGGTCGTATGACCATTCAGGAGCTTAGTACAGCTACGTGGGAGTCCGAACGAAAGTGGGTTGCAGACACATGATCTCTTTTTATAATATTCCACCAATAATTTCCGTCTTCAAACTACACATTAATAGTTTTCTTCATGTACCTCAAAATAACTCTGTGGATGTGCACAAACAGGACATACTTCCGGTGCCTTCGTTCCAACTACGATATGTCCACAATTGCGGCATTCCCATACTTTTACTTCACTCTTTTCAAATACCTGTGAAGTCTCAATATTCTTAAGAAGTGCACGATATCTTTCTTCATGATGTTTCTCAATCTCTCCGACTGCTCTGAATTTCGCTGCAAGTTCTGGGAATCCTTCTTCTTCTGCAGTTTTTGCAAAATCTTCATACATATCTGTCCACTCGTAGTTTTCTCCTTCTGCAGCTGCTGCAAGATTTTCCTTTGTATCTCCGATTCCTGCTAATTCTTTAAACCACATCTTAGCATGTTCTTTTTCGTTATTCGCCGTCTTAAGGAACAATGCAGACATCTGCTCATATCCTTCTTTCTTTGCAACGGATGCAAAATAAGTATACTTGTTTCTTGCCTGTGATTCTCCTGAAAATGCTTCTAATAAATTCTTCTCTGTCTGTGTTCCTGCATATTTATTATTTCCCATGATTCTTCCTCCTTGTAGATTTCTATCCGATAACTCTATATATTTTCCCAAAATTTTATAATTCTATACTTCAGATTTCCATAATCCATGTAGATTACAATACTCATATGCTGCGATAAATTCATCTCCGTCAGCTAATGTAAATACTGCCTCTGGTTTATCCCCTGGTACAAATTTATGCAGCTGTCCGCCATTCTTTGTTTCAATATATACTCCCATAATATAATGTTCTGGAAGCATTGGATGCTCTACGGAAGATACAGCTACTGTGATCTTATTTCCTTCCTGTGTCACAACAGGCAGATGTTTCTCTACTGCGGCATCTGTTGTATTTGCTCTTAAACTTTTTAAATTCTCTAAGGAGCTTCCTGCTCCGAATAATTCTAATACTACGGTTCTATCCTCTGAACGATAAAATTTAGCCATAATTTTTTCTCCCTTCTATCTACACAAAATAGTAATGATTACTGTTATTATGTATTTATAATAATACATGTGAGAAAAAATGTCAATAGTAATTTTGATAATTATTACATATAAGTTGAAACAACTTCCTATAAAATGCAAACAAGGGTTATGAGTAAAAATCAACTCATAACCCTTGTTGCTCTACAAATCTAACATCTTGTAAATTTCTTCAGTTGTTTTATCAGAATTTTCTTGTACTAATTGGTAAATAGGATTAATTACACCTTCATCTTCCATTAGATCATCGACTATCTTTTCTTGAGTATCTCATCGTTTCATTTTCTTTTGTATCAGCATAATTAACTTTAATATTTCGCCCTCCTTTTTTCCTAATATTTTTCCTTCCTGAATTCCTTCCTCACGTCCAATTCTCTGCGCACTTTGTATCTGACTGACTCTGTCACTTTCTGCCATCTCTTCTCTCAGATACAGATATCGTTCCTTCTCATCCTGACTGATCTTTATCATCTCTTCCAGCGCCCTTTCCATATACTTATTACCTTTAGATTCCTGTTCTAGCTCTTCCCATGTTTGTGCAGCTATCAGTTTTGCCCATTGATATAAAGGTCTTCTTTTTTGCTTCTCTTTTACGTTCTCCAGTTTCTTTAATTCTAACATATGAAATTGAAATTTTCTACTATATATCTCTTTCGTCTTTTCATCCATCAAGCTGACTTTGTGATAATAATTCGAGCTTATCATTTGATTAAAATTCAAAATTCCTACATGAATACATGGTGGAAGTTCTCCGTAAGGATGTCCCTTTTGAAATCCATCTGTGAACATTCGACAGTTGTAAAAAAGACTTCGTTCTGTCCAATCATCCTGATATGTATTTTGCATTTCAATATTAATCTTTCTGTTTTGATTTAAGATTAATTTGATATGCTCATTCCTATGAAATAAAAAATAACTAGAACGACCACTATATAAATCGCTCTAGCTATTTTTCTACTTCATCTTATTTCTTCAATTTCATCGGCTTCTTAAATCCACTCTTCTTTCCAAATAGTTTCTTATATTTCTTATACTGTTTCTTTGGCACTTTGATCACGGCTTTCTTATGGATTCCTTTGATCGCATTCTTTCCTACTTTCTTAAGTACTGTGGATTTGATCGTGATGGATTTTAAGTTCTTGCATCCATTGAAGGCATTATCTTCAATTGTCTGTACGTTCTTGCCGATTGTGAGTTTCTTTAGCTTTGTTCCTTTGTATAAGGCTTTCTTTTTAATAGTTACGACTTTGCATTTTACACCATTGATCGTGATGTAGTCTGGGATTACGATAGATGATTTCTTTTTGTCCAGACTTGTGATGGTTACCTGGGCGTTTTTGGCATTTTCTATTTTGGTAACTTTATAGATAATTCCATTCACTGTTGCTGCTTGGTTTGCCTTAACGCCTACGTCAACATTACTGTTTGTATTTGTATCTGGTTTTTGTTCTGTTGTTGTTTGATCATTACCTGTCGTTGGTTGTCCACTTTCACTTGAGCCTGGTTTGCTTGGTTCTCCACTATCTGACCCATGATCTCCTGATTCTGGATCCTTAACTGGTGGCTTCTCTTCCTCTTTTTTATTGATCGTAATTTCTTCTACACTTTCTGTTGCTGTATTTCCATTCTCATCTTTTGCTTCAACACAGATTGTATAAGTTCCTTCTTTTTCTGGTATCCATTTACATTCTGAATCGGATGTAAAATCTTGAATGATTTTTTGCTTTCCTTCACTATCTTCTATGTAGAATTTGTATTGCAAATTCGTAGCTTTAGGATCTGCAGAAAGCTGTATGGTATCTCCAACTTTTGCTGAATCTTCTATATCTGTATCCAGTTCAATAAATGTCTGACCAGTTAAAGTAATCTCAGCTGTTGTGTAATGTGTTGTATCATCTGGCGTAAATTTAATAACTGCCTGATAATCCCCTAGCGGTAATTTCTCATTTTCCTCCTCAATCGTCCATGTTCCTGATACAGTCTGCATTTTTTCACCAATTAATGCAACAGCATCTTTTTCCAAAGGAATATCCCTCTTTGTCTTATGTTGGTCATATTTTATTGGTTCTAAACTGGTTCCAGATAATGTTGGTTTCTGTTTTTCTACATCGACTATTACACTGCCTTCGTAGTCTTTATATTTTTTATTCTGAGGAACAAATACATATACTATCTTTGTTTTTCCTGGTTCTGGTATTTCATCTGGATCTTTAAATTTAAGACTTCCATAAACTTTTTCTCCATCTTTTGTTTCAAGAGTTACATGGGTGGATTTCAATCCAATATAAGAAGTTTTCTCTCCATAAGTCAGGGTATTTTTGTTCAAAATATCTGTTGTTAAATCTTCTTTTGGTTCTATTGTGATCTGATCCGTCAAATGAATTTTAATTACAATGGTAATATCTTCATAATTATCACTCTCTATTGTAAGACGGATTGTCGCTGTATCTCCAATCTTTCCCGTTTGATTTACCCAATAAGAATATATATGCTGTTTGTTTGCAGTTGAAAACTCATGATCATCAAGAATTTTATGATCATCCTGAATCTCTTCCTTTTGGTCTTTTATTTTAATATCTTCTGGTAACAGCTGTGTTAAATTGATTTTTTCCGTACCTGATCCTGATGTATATGGATATTTTTTTGTAATATCTGAAATCTCTGGTGCTTTTAATTTGGAAACTTCGATATCTTCGATCGCTGTCTTATAATTTCTTCCATTTACCTGAACATAAACCGTATATTTTCCTGCTGCCATTGGTTTCCACTGGCATTTTGTTTCTTTGGAATATGCCTGGATCGTTTTTTCATATCCTGTTTCATCCACATAGAAAAATTTATATGTACGATTCGGAGAACTGTCAATTGTGTCTGGATCGATTGAAAGATCAATGGTGTCTCCACAAGATACTTTGGTTTTTGATGCTAATAATCTTAGATTTACTACAACATCAACTTTCTGTGTCGCTTTTTCGTAATTGTTTAGATCATCTGGTGTAAATATAAGTGTCATTGTACTTTTTCCTACATATAAAACACTATTTGGACTCTCCAAACTCCATGTACCTGAAACTTCTTTTTCCACTCCATCATAAGTTGCCGTTGCTTTTCCCGGTTCAAAATGAAGATCTTTTCTACATTTTCCTTTCGCATACATCGTTTCATCCACAGTTACCTTGCTTAATTGTGGAGTTGCTTTTTTCACGGCGATTGTTACACTTCCTGTATAACTTCTGTATTGATCTTTGTCTGGTGTAAATGTATATTCTGCTGATTTTGTTCCTGCCGTTGGAATCCTGTCTGGATCTGTAAATTCCAGTTTCCCAGTAACTTCACTTCCATCTTCTGCGATAAATTTTGCTTTGGCTGTATTTAATTTTAAATCTGAGATTTTCTGTCCATAAGTTAGTTCATTACTTCCTTCAATTGCTGGTTCCGCCCCTTCTTTTGGAGCAACGGAAATCTTATCTGTTAATGTGATGTTGACATTGAAAGTCATGTCTTCATAATTATCACTTTTTACCGTAAATTGAATCTTGGCCTGATCTCCAGCTTTTCCTGCTTTACTTACATTGTAGGTGTAGCTTGTATTTGTTTTATCTGCTTCGGATACAAGATTACCTGATGGATCCGTAATCTTTGCTTCGTACGTTGCATTGGAAATATCGGATGGAAGATAATCTTTTAGATCGATCTTCTGATCTTTTGCTCCGATGGTATAACAGTATGTCTTATGAATATCCTGAATTTTCGTTTGTTTTTTAACTACTGTAATATTTTCCAGTGATTTTTTTTCGATGTTTCCTTCAGAATCTTTGACTTCTACATAGATTGTATGCTTTCCAAGCGTTGTCGGTGTCCATTCACAGGTTGATTTTGAAGCATAGTCCTGAATCTCTGTCTGGTCTCCATTTTCATTTTCTTCATAAAATTTATATTGTAAATTTCCTGATCCATTTTGGGCTTCAGCAGATAACTGAACTTTTTCTCCTATTTTAGGATTGGCTGCAGCTACTTCTAATTTGTCAATCTGCAATGGATCATATACCGTAACCTTATATGTTTTTACACTTGACTGATTATATTTCGGTTTGATCGTTACCGTTGATGTTCCTGCTTTCTTAGCAATCAATTTTACATTGATTCCACTTGCTTTTTCAACGTATATTACACTTTCATCCGTAGAAGTAACTTCTAATTCTGTATTCGCATCGGAACTTGTTGGCGTATACTTGATCGAGGATGTCATTGTTGTTCCTGTCTTCTGTTTCCATCCATTTCCTCTTGTACTATAATATCCATCTGTTTCTTCACTATTTCTCCAGTATAGCATACCCAGTGTAATCTTCTTCTCAGTTTTTATATCCCCACACTCTTTACAACGGAACGTGATCGTATCATCCGTATCTAAATCTTTGTCATACACATACTGATGTCCATTATGAATTTCTGTTACATTATGATCTGTTAAATCGGTTGTATTAACATCATAGAAATTGATATCTCCATTTTTCCATGTATACCAGACAACTTTTCCATTGGAGACTACTGGCTGACAGTCAGACAAACTTCCTGTGAAATGCTGAATCTCTCCTACTTTCTGTCCATTGTTATCTACGATTGCTGTATACACTTGATCTCCCTTTGTCCATAAAACCATAAATCTGGTTCCTGAAATCTTAACCATCTGCGGTGTTGATGTTGTTTCTTCTCCTTCATCGTAATTTGTCAGATAGTGTGTTGTTACTTTTGAAGTATTCTTATCCACTGCTGCCACAAATACATTTCTTGTTTTATGGCTGCTGAAGGTGCTATCCTGAATGACTGTATTAGCCGCCACCAGATAATGATCATCAGATATTTCAAAGCCTCCAGCACTGGCTCCCGTTGTATTATTTCCCGTGCTTCCTTCAAATTGCAACACTGGAATTTTTGTACATTGGGTATAATAACCTGGTGAAAATTTACCTTTTGTAAAGTCGGTCTGATATTTTAAAATTATAAAAGCCCTTGGATATGCATCTCCATGGTCTAAGGCAATAATATGTCCGTCTTCTGTTTTTACAAATTGATTAAATGAATGGCTTACATATCCATAATTATCATCAGCAACTGAAGTATATGAATCCGTAATCTCCATCTGATCAATATCTACCTGAATCGTAACATTTGCCTGATGATTATATCCATCATTACTTTTATACATCTTGTGACATGTTCGAATGATCATATACTTTCCTGAAACATCCATTCTGCATGATCCTGCATCAAATGGATATGTCGTATTACAATTTTTCAATCCGGTAGATTTTATTTTATTCCATTTTTTATCATATTTTGTAATTCGATATACTTCCAGATCATTATCTTCATCTTTATTAATTTGACCTGTTATAACATAATAATTATCTTTTGTCGCATAAAATCCACCAAATACAGGCAATTCTTCATCTACAATCTTGGTATCTGTTAGATTATAGTCCTTATCATAATATTCAACTAATAATCCGCCAATTTTACTTCCATATTGTACCCTCATCAATGAACCATCATCCTGTGCTGCAAGATATGATTTCATAGGATTTGTCCATCTGGAATAATTCTGCGCCCCAACATTACTTCCTTGATACGTCGTACACTGCGTCTTCACTGCTGTCTTTGTTGCAGCCTTTACTTTTTTCCCATGATATCCACCACTCATCGTAAGGATCATCGCAAGTGAAAGTATCATAGAAATCCCTTTTTTGATCTCTTTTTTCATAGGTTCCTCCATTCTTAATTTATTTACACTATATAGCTTCTATTTTAACATTTTTATCCCTAAAATAAAATCTTTCCATATAGTTTTTACATGTGAAAAATGACACATCCATTTTCAAACAGACATGCCATTTTTCTTGTTTTATGTATTGTATTTTGTTAAAAAGAGATTTCTGAAAATATTTTGTTTAGATCATTGCGTCTACGTCAGTTAAAACTTCATCCATGATCGCCATAGCATCCCGAAGTTCTGTTTCTGTAATGATCAATGGTGGAGCCACAATAATATTATTTTCGTGGCTGTAGGTTGAAAATCCTTTTTTCTTCAGTGCCCCAATAATTCCTCCCATGATATTTTCTGGATCTTTATTGTATTCCACTAATGGTTCTTTTGTTTCTTTGTCTTTGACTAATTCGATCGCAGAGAATAATCCTTTGTATCTGACATCTCCGACACATGGATGTTTTCTCTTTAATTCTTCTTCGATCTGTCCTAAGATCTTACCCATCGCTTTGGAACGTTCTACTAATTTTTCTTCTTTGTATACATCTAGAGTTGCAATTCCTGCGGCACAGGCAAGTGGATGTCCAGAATAGGTTAATCCACACATTAATTTGTGGTCATCAAAATAATCTGCGATCTTCTTGTCTACGATGACACCTCCTAATGGAACGTATCCGCATGTGATCCCTTTTGCAAAACTTACAAGGTCTGGTTTGACATCCCAGTTTTCAAAAGCAAACATCTCTCCGGTTCTTCCCCATCCCATCATAACTTCATCACAGATCATCATAATTCCAAATTCGTCACAGATATCGCGGATTCCCTGAAGATATCCATCTGGTGGGATAATACAACCATTAGATCCTGTGATCGTTTCACATTCGATCGCTGCGATAGAGTATGGATCCTCGTAAATGATCTGTTCTCGTAATTTGGCAAGATAATATTTTGTTGCTTCTGCTTCACTCTTGAATTCAATTGGTTCACGATAGATGTATGGATCAAAAAATTTGACATATCCTGATACACCATTACTTTCACAATTAAATCTTCTTGGTTCACCAGTTAAGTTTCCTGCTCCCATGGTTGATCCATGATAGGAACGATAACGGCTGAATACTTTGTTTCTTCCTGTGTATAATCTTGCCATCTTTAATGCGTTTTCGTTGGCATCTGCTCCACCCAATGTAAAGAATACTTTACTCATGTTATCAGGTGCTAATTCGATGATCCTGGATGCTAGTTCTGATTTTACATCAACTGCATATCCTGGCCCGATAAATGGTAACTTATGGGCCTGTTCAGCGATCGCATCTGCTACTTTTTCATTTCCAAAACCAATATTTAAATTAACCAGCTGAGAACTCATATCATAATATTTATTTCCGTCAATATCATAAAAATAAATTCCTTCTGCTTTGGCAACAACGGTTGGATCTAATGCTCCCTGTACACACCATGAATGAAGTACGTGTTCTTTGTCTAATGTTTTGATCTCTTCTTTGCTCATTTCTCTCATAATCATATCCTCCTGTTAGTCTTCCCATAGCTGTTTGTATATGTTGATCATATCTTGTTTGGTAACTTCTTTTCTTGTGTTTGATGGACTGCCACTTGCCAATGCATCTGCTGCCATCTTTTCTGTCACTTTCATAAATTCTTCTTTATTGATTCCATATTCTTCAAGTGTCGGAATCTCGCATTCTTTGCAGATATCTTCTAGTGCTTTGATAAATGAATCTGCTGCCTCGACATCAAAATCTGTATCTTTTGCAACTCCGATCGCTCTTCCTAAAAATGCAAACCTCTCAATGGCTCCATCTTTTGCAAATGCCAGACATTTACTTAGCAGCATTGCATTGGACATTCCATGAGGAACATGGAATAATGCTCCGATCGGACGACTCATTCCATGAACGATCGTTACCGATGAATTGGTAATGACTACGCCTGCTTCTAATGCTGCTAGTGCCATCTGTTCTCTGGCTTCTTCATTATCTCCGTCTTTGTAGGCGATCGGAAGGTATTTGAAAATACGCTTGATCGCCGAAATCGCAAATGTATCTGTCAATGGCTGTGCTTTCTTTGAAGTATAACCTTCTACCGCATGTGTTAATGCATCAAGTCCTGGTGCTGCTGTAACTGATTTCGGACTTGTGAGTGTAAATGTATAGTCCACGATCGCTACATCTGGCATCAATACCGGCCCTTTTAATAACATTTTGATATCTGTTTTTGTATCTGTGATGACAGTAAACCATGTTGCCTCAGATCCTGTTCCAGCGGTTGTTGGAATTGCGATCATTTTAGGAAGTGGTGTTGTGATTTCTTTTCCCATAAAATCTGCTACTGTTTTATCTGATTCTGCTGCTAGAACTGCGATTGCTTTCATGGAATCTAATGGACTACCACCACCAATCCCAATCAGGAAATCACATCCTTCTTCCATGTAAACCTTCGCTCCACCATTGATCATGACATCCGTTGGTTCTCCTGTGATTTCTGTGTATATAGCATATTCTATCTCAAGGTTATCTAAGATTTCTGTGACCTTTTTGATATTTCCTACGCGTTCCATGACCTTTCCAGATACGATCAGAGCCTTTTTCCCGGCTGTTTGAAATTCATTTTTTGCATCTTGTAATGCACCTTTTCCTGTAATCACTTTTCTTGGCATTACAAACTCATGACTCATATTATCCGCCTCCTTGATGGTCGTTTTTATTCTTTCATTTTTGTTATTTCTTTTAACAGTTTCAATGATAGCACAGCTAATATCCTATAAAAATATCCACATATTCTAAAGATTTGGTATTCTTTTTGTCCACTGTGGACAAAACACTTCTTATTTTGCTGTATCAAAAAAGGACGATCGTTTTTTGAACCGTCCTTTTTATTTAGTGCTCCTGATCTAAAAATTTACGTATTTTAAACGCCAGCCGCAGATTAAACTGAACATTGACATCATGAAGATCTTTTCCCAATAATTCTTGTATTCTTTTGATTCTGTATTTTACGGTGTTTCTATGTACATATAATCTCTGCGTGGTATTTGTGATATTACAATCTTCCTGCAGATACACATCCAATGTTGTCAGTAGATCCGATATATTTTCCTGATCGTATACCTGCAAAATTCCAATCTGCTCTTCTATGATCCTCTTTAATATACTATCATCTTTGATTGAAAATAATAACTGGTAGATTCCCATTTCTTCATACATTCTATATTGTCCAGTCCGTTTACACATATGAAGCATATTTAGAGCATGTTTTGCTTCTGTTACACTATCTTTTAGATCTCTGATGGAACAAAAACTATCACCTGCTCCAGCACTGATCGTAACTTTTTTATGATAAATCTGATAAAATGTTTCTATATTCTTTCGAAGATTTCCTAGCAATTCATGAACTGGCTGAGGCATTTCTGGCAGATCATAGATTACTACAACTCCATCATTTTCAATCAATGTGAAGATTATTGACTGCAGATTTAAACTCTGTCTGGCCGCCTGCATCAAATGTTCTAAATCTCCATTTTTTTCATCTGGTGACAGAAATAATGCAATATGTTTTCTTTTCTCATCAAATCCAAAAGCTTCGGCTCTTTCATATATTTCTTCTGTTGGCTCATAAAGACATTCTTTCATAAATTTATCTACTGAATTACGATATTCCTGCGTGCTGTATACATTGCGGTAAATTTCTGAAATGATATTAGTGATCGGAATATCATATGGAAGAATCATAAGTGGTATATTAAGCTCCTGTGCATAATCAATCCATTCTTGTGTTACATCTTTGATATAAGGACCGATTTCTACAACAATTCCTGCTGCATAATTTTGTGCAACAGTTTGTATCAATACTTTCATCTCGTGGTCAACATCATGGAATCCAACACCGCTTGTAAAAACCAATTCACCTCTTCCTGCCCAATTGACTCCATCTGCCATCTCGATCACGTGGGCACCTGTAATTTCTCTTAGCAGAATGTTATCTCCTGTCAACAGTTTTGCTTTTTGAAAATCTTTTAACTGAAACAGCTCTTCGTATTTCACATAAATCACCTCATTTTGCATTCTTTGATCAGTTTTTAGCAATAAGGAAAAAGAAAAAAGCCTTCCAATAGATTTCTCCATTGAAAGGCTCTGTATATTCTTCGTATCTTCTGTAACGTATGATTAACGTTTTGAGAACTGTGGTGCACGACGTGCTTTGCGAAGACCTGGTTTCTTTCTTTCTTTCATTCTTGGGTCTCTTGTTAAGAATCCAGCTTTCTTTAATGTTGAACGGAATTCTCCATCAACCTGTAATAAAGCTCTGGAAATACCATGACGGATTGCTCCAGCCTGTCCTGTAAATCCACCACCATGAACGTTTACTAATACATCATATTTGTCAATTGTATCTGTTGCAACTAATGGCTGACGTACAACTACTTTTAATGTTTCTAATCCAAGATATTCGTCGATATCTCTTTTGTTGATTGTGATTTTTCCTGTTCCAGGTACTAAATATACTCTGGCAACACTGTGTTTTCTTCTACCAGTTCCGTAATATTTTGCTGTAGCCACTGCTTCTTCCTCCTTCAAAAATTAATACTTGATCTCTAATGCTTTTGGCTGCTGAGCTGCATGGTTGTGCTCTGCACCTGCATATACGTGAAGTTTCTTAATCATCTGTCTTCCTAAAGGTCCTTTTGGAAGCATTCCTTTAACTGCAAGATAGATTACGTCTTCAGGTTTTTTAGCTAATTTTTCTTTTAATGTCTGTTCTTTCATTCCACCAACATAGTCTGAATGATGATAGTAGATCTTCTGGTCTAATTTCTTACCAGTTACTTTGATCTTCTCAGCGTTGATAACGATCACGTTATCTCCTGTATCGATATGTGGTGTATAAGTTGGTTTGTTTTTACCTCTTAAGATTGTTGCGATCTCAGATGCTAAACGTCCTAATGTATGTCCTGTAGCATCAACTACATACCATTCTCTTTCAATTGTTGATGGGCTGGCCATAAAACTTTTCATGGTGTTCCTCCTTAAAATTTCTATCAATCATATGTGTCTATATTAAATACTCCCACCGGGGCATTGGGGTAGTATTCTCTTGCATGTCACAGTTTCTTATTATATAATACGCAGCCGGGTGTGTCAAGATTTTTTCTTGTTGTTTTTGATAAATTTTTGATGTTATCCACAAGATGGTCTTGATTTTATAATTCTTTCCACAACATATGGGTGTATTATCCCTATGTATGTTGAAATGATGTTGATAAATCTTGTAATTTCCTATAAAAATGTGATTAATTTTTATTTTCTCAGATCAAGTACGCCACAATTGGCAATGTTATGATCGATAATAAGGTTGTCAGAACGATTCCTCTGCTGCAAATGGAGCTGTCTAATCCATAATCGATCGCCATCATCACTGCCATGCTTCCATTTGGCATTCCAAACATTAATACCATGATCCCTGAGAGAACAGGATCTAAATGAAACAGCCGGATTACAAATGCTGCGATCACTGGGATCACTAGCATCTTTAAAAATGTAAACTGATACATCTTGATGTCTTTGAAAACATCGATCAACGGCATCTTCGCTAAAGATACTCCTGTAATGATCATGGAGAGTGGGATTGCTGCATTTCCTAAGTATTGTACAAAACTTACCGCAGGTGCCGGTGCATCGATCTGAAATGCAAAAATCAATAACGCAGCCAGACATGCGACCATTCCTGGATTGATCATCTTTTTCCATTGGAATGTGATCTTGGCTTTTTGTCCTGTCTGCATGGCACGTTCTTTCTCAAAAAGATAAATTCCATAGGTGTAAAAGAGAATATTATATACCAGTGTATACAGTGCTACATAAAAAATAGCTCCTCTGCCATATAATTCTTCAATGATCGGAATCCCCATAAATCCAAGATTCGAAAAGATCAGCATCACTGCGTAGATATTTCTTTCATCTTTTTTAACACCTAGAATACGAACAAATACCGGACTGATCAGGATCAATACCACAAATAAGATCACTGCAAGGATCAGGTCCATGATCACAAGATTCCAGTTTCCATTTCCAACGGAACCGATCACGCCAGATATGATCAATGCAGGATTAAATATATTTACGATCAGTCCTGATATCTGTGAACTTGTATCATCACTGATCCATTTTTTCTTGTAACTTAGGTATCCGATCAGCATAAAACCAAACAATACTAACAATTTCTGAAATATGATAAAGCTATTCTGCATTCGCTCGATCCTCCGGATATTCAATCTGAATTAATGTTAATCCTTTTGCTGGAAGTTTTGGTCCTGATGTCACTCTTTCTTTGGATGCTAAGATTTCTTTGACCCATTCTGGCTCTTGTTTTCCTCTTCCGACCTCTAAAAGCGTTCCAGCCATTAAACGTACCATATTATAGAGAAATCCACTTCCTGTGACTCTCATCGTGATATATCTGCCATTTTGTGTCACATCACATTCGTAAATCTCTCTGACATAGGATGTAACCTGTGCTTTACTGCTGCACATGCTGATAAAACAGTGTTCTCCTAAGAAATAAGAAGCTGCTTCTTTCATTTTCTCCACATCAAGTGGTACATATACAAAATGATGGTGTCTGCTTGTCACTGGATTATCGTATCTTGCATTGTAAAAGGTATATTCATATGTCTTTCTTGTATCCTGAAATCTTGGATGGTAATCTAACGGCACTTCTTTGGAGCCCTGAACGATGATATCTTCTGGTAGTCTTGCATTTAATGCCTTTGCCATCTTCTCTCCCGGAATACAGCTTTCTGTATCAAATACAGCTACATTTCCAAGGGCATGGACTCCTGAATCCGTTCTGCTGGCTCCGATGACTTTGATGTCTTCTCCTGTAAGTTCTGATATATGTTTGTTTAAGACACCTTCGACCGTAATCTCATTTGGCTGTACCTGCCATCCACAGTAATTGGTTCCATCATAGGCTACGATTAATTTTACTCGTTTCATCGTATCTTACCTCCATGGACTAAAAAAGGATAAATAGATCATCACTGCTAAAAATACAAACAGAACGATATACGCTATCTTATCTCTTTTCTCGTATTTTAATGGTTTTAATTTAGTTCTTCCAACACCGCCATGGTAACAGCGGGATTCCATTGCCATTGCAAGGTCATTCGCTCTTCGGATCGCTGCTACAAACAGTGGTACGATAATCGGCACCATGCTTTTTACTCGTTTTAAGAGACCTCCAGATTCAAAGTCGATTCCTCTGGCTGTCTGGGCTTTCATGATCTTTTCTAATTCTTCTGTTAAGATTGGAATAAATCTCAGTGCAATTGACATCATCATAGCAATCTCATGTACTGGTACTCCGACTTTATTTAAAAATCCAAGTGATTTGTCTAGTCCGTCTGTCAGTTCATTTGGTGTTGTTGTAAATGTCAGTAAAGACGTTCCTAATACCAACATGATCAGACGGCTTCCCAGATAAATAGTTGTCCTGATCCCTTCTGCGGAAATTGATATGATCCAGAACTGGATCACTGGTTTTCCTGGAATAAATAACATGTTGATCATTACAGAGAATAACAAGATCACTGCGATTGCTTTTAATCCTCTTAAAATGTATTTTACTGGTACCTTTGAAATCTTGATCGTTATGATCAAAAATAGCAGCGACATCACATAAGTTGCAGGTGCTTTATGCATAAATAATGTAATGACGTAGATCAAGACTGCAAATAGTTTCACTCTCGGATCGAATCTGTGGATCAGAGAGTCTTCTTTATAATATTGTCCAATTGTTATATCCTTGAGCATTTTATTTTCCTCTCAGTCCTTTTAGTCCTTCTAAAATTGCTTCTTTTGTTTCTTCTAATGTCAATAAATCTCTCTGGATCGGAAACCCTCTGTCTGCGAGTTCTTCACATACCTGACGATAAAACGGTACAGCAAGTCCTGCTTCTTCTAATTCTTTCTTGTGAGAGAATACTTCTTTTTTATCTCCTTCATACATGACCTGTCCACCATTCATAACGATCACACGTTGTGCATAATCTGCAACATCTTCCATGCTGTGTGATACCAGAATGATCGTAATCTTCTTTTCTTCATGAAGTTTCTTTAACAGATTTAAGATCTGATCTTTTCCAACTGGATCAAGTCCTGCTGTTGGTTCATCCAAAATGAAATATTCTGGCTCCATTGCAAGAATCCCTGCGATCGCTACTCTTCGCTTCTGTCCGCCAGATAATTCAAATGGTGATTTTTGATATAATTTTTCTGGTAATCCAACATCTTTTAGACATTTGACAGCAATCTCTGTTGCTTCTTCTTTCGTCTTTCCGAAGTTCATTGGTCCAAAACATACATCATCTAAAATCGTTGTCTCAAATAGCTGATGTTCTGGATACTGGAAACATATACCGACTTTTCCTCGTAATTCTCGTAATGGGTATCCTTCTGAATATATATCTTCATTATCGAAATATATTGTTCCGGATGTTGGTTTGATCAGTCCATTCAGATGCTGGATCAATGTTGATTTTCCAGAACCTGTGTGTCCGATCACTGCAATGAATTCTTCTTTTTTTATTTCTAAGTTTACATCTTTTAATGCGTAATTCTTCTTACTGGAATTATCTTCATATGCATAACTTACATGTTCTAAACGAATTGACATAATTCCTCCACCAGCTCTTCCTTTGTTGTTATCGTATCTGACAAGTTAACACCTTCTTTTTTTAGTTCCCATGCAAGTTCTGTTGCGTACGGAACTTCCAGACCTAATGTTTTCATCTCATCAACCCTTGAAAAGATCTCTTTTGGTTTTCCGTCCATAACAATCTTTCCTTGATCCATCACGATGATACGGTCTGCTAAGATTACTTCTTCCATATGATGTGTCACCATAAGGATCGTGATATTCTTTTCTTTATTCAATGCTTTCACTAGCGACAAAACATGTCTGCGGCCTTCTGGATCCAGCATGGCTGTTGGTTCGTCTAATACGATACATTCTGGCTCCATTGCCATGATCCCTGCAATTGCTACTCTCTGTTTCTGTCCGCCAGAAAGATGATTGGGACTTGCTTCTTTATATGCGATCATTCCCACACCTGTCAGAGCTGCTGTGATCCTTGTCCAGATGTCTTTGGGTTCCACTCCGAGATTCTCTGGACCGAAGGCTGTGTCTTCTTCTACCGTTGTTCCTACGATCTGGTTATCTGGATTCTGGAATACGATTCCTGCACTCTGTCTGACTTTTAAGAGGGTACTTTCATCTTTTGTATCCATTCCTTTGATATATACTGCGCCTTCTGTCGGCATGAGCAGAGCATTGATATGCTTCGCAAGAGATGATTTCCCAGAACCATTCTTTCCAAGGATTGCTACGAATTCACCTTTCTCAACATTGATGTCAATATGATCGATTGCTGCGATCTCTTGTTTATCTTCTTCTGTATCTCCATAGGTCACATATTTGTGAACTAAGTCTTTTATTTTCAATATGGACATAATATTCTCCTATCTGATCCGTAATAAGGATAGTATACTATTTCCCATAAAAAAAGAAAAGTCTTATCCCAGTTGTTCCGGAATAAGACCTCTTTGTTGTTGTCGATTTGGAATTTAAATAATATAGTCAGTATTGAACTGTTGATTAAACTAATTCAAGTACTACTTTTAATGCTGCATCACCTTTACGCTGAGCAATCTTAACGATTCTTGTGTAACCACCGTTACGTTCAGCATATTTTGGTGCATACTCGTCGAATAACTTAGCTGTTAAATCAACTTTCTTTGTATTAGCTTTCTTACCAGCTGCTTCTGTAGGAACTTCTGTTACAGGATATAATACCTTTAACATCTGTCTTCTTGCATGTAAGCGGGATGGTAAATCTTTTTTGATTTCTTTCTGAACTGTTTCATAAACAGTAACTTTCTTACCATCTACAACTTCTTTCACGCGTTTTCCGTTTTCGTCTTTCTTAGCAACTTTAGCGTCAACTGTAACTGTTTCAAAGTTGTCTTTTTCTTTTACAGCTAAAGCGATCAGTTTCTCAGCTACCTTACGGATTTCTTTTGCTTTTGCTTCAGTTGTAACGATCTTTCCATGATGTAACAGATTTGTTACTTCTGCACGGATCAGTGCTTTTCTCTGGGAAGCTGTTCTTCCTAATTTTCTGTATTTTGCCATTATAATGACCTCCTGTGTTTTTTCGCCTTGCTTACTTATGCCTTCAGCCTAGGCGGGTCTGGTTTCTATTCTTCTCCTGAACTTAGGGATAATCCTAATTCACTTAACTTAGCTAAAACTTCTTCTAATGATTTACGTCCTAAGTTACGAACTTTCATCATATCTTCTGAAGTCTTATTTGTTAATTCTTCTACTGTATTAATGCCAGCTCTCTTTAAGCAGTTGTATGAACGAACAGATAATTCTAATTCGTCAATGCTCATCTCAAGAACTTTTTCTTTCTCGTCATCTTCTTTTTCTACCATGACTTCTGCTGTCTTGGCATTCTCAGAAAGATCTACGAATAAGTTTAAGTGCTCGCATAATACTTTCGCTGCTAAACTTACAGACTCATCTGGTGTTAATGTTCCGTTTGTGAATACATCTAATGTTAATTTGTCATAATCTGTGATCTGACCTACACGAGTATTCTCAACCTTTAAGTTTACACGCTCAACTGGTGTGTAAATCGCATCAACTGCGATCTCATCGATTGCTTTTCCTTCTTTGTCTGCTTTGTCTGCGCCTACATATCCGCGTCCGTTTGTGATTGTAAGCTCCATATCCAGTTTGCTGCTGTCATCGCTTAATGTTGCGATCACAAGCTCTGGATTTAAGATTTCGATATCACTGTCCGCTTTAATATCTCCGGCAGTTACTACACCCTTTCCTGAAAACTCGATATAAGCCTGCTTTGTTTCAGCGGATGAGCTGTTGTTTTTAATTGCCAGAGATTTGATATTCATGATGATCTCAGGTACATCTTCTTTAACCCCTGGGATGGAACTGAACTCATGCAGAACACCTTTGATCTTTACTGAACTTACTGCTGCACCTGGCAGAGAAGAAAGCATAATACGTCTTAAGGAATTTCCTAAAGTTGTACCATAACCTCTTTCCAAAGGTTCCACAACAAAGCGTCCAAAACGGTTATCTTCTGAAATCTCATTAATCTCAATATTTGGTTTTTCAAATTCAAACATACGTGCCCTCCTTTTGGCTTAGGTTTAACTTGAGGGTTATTATTTAGAATATAACTCGACGATTAATGTTTCGTTAACTGGTACGTCGATCTCATCTCTTGATGGAAGTTCTTTTACAGTTCCTGTAAAGTTATCATGATCTGCTTCTAACCATGAAGGGATCATTCTTCCTTCTGTTACTTCTAAGATCTCTTTGTATCTTGGAGATGTTCTATGTTTTTCTTTGATTTCGATAACGTCCCCGACTTTAACCTGGTAAGAAGGAATGTTAACCTGTTTTCCATTAACTAATACATGTTTATGGTCAACGATCTGTCTGCATTCTTTTCTTGTTCTTCCGTATCCTAAACGGAATAATACGTTATCTAAACGAAGCTCTAATAATGTCATCAGGTTTGTACCAGTCTGACCTTTCATTCTTTCTGCTTTTGCATAGTAGTTACGGAAAGGTTTTTCTAATACACCATAGATGAATTTAGCTTTCTGTTTTTCGCAAAGCTGAAGTCCGTATTCACTTTTCTTTCTGTTTGCTCTATTTAAACTTCTGTTTGATTTTTTATCAATTCCTAAAAAGACAGGATCTAAACCTAAGGATCTACATCTCTTTAAGACTGGAGTTCTATCTACTGCCATCTTTAATTATCCTCCTAAATTAGACTCTTCTACGTTTTGGTGGGCGACATCCATTATGTGGAACAGGTGTTACATCGCTGATGCTTGTAACTTCTAATCCTGCTGCTGATAAAGCACGGATTGCTGCTTCTCTTCCTGATCCTGGACCTTTAACCATTACATCTACTGATTTTAATCCATGCACTAATGCTGCTTTTGTTGCAGTTTCAGCTGCCATCTGAGCTGCATATGGTGTAGATTTTTTGGATCCTCTGAATCCTAATCCACCTGCACTTGCCCAAGAAAGAGCATTTCCCTGTGCATCTGTTAATGTAACGATTGTATTATTAAAAGATGACTGAATATGTGCCTGTCCGTGCTGTACATTCTTCTTTACACGTTTTTTTGCACTTTTCTTTGTAACTTTAGCCATAATTACGTATACCTTTCTTTCTTCATTTCAATTCCAAAAAGATTGCCGATACTGCAAATCTTATGCTATTCCTGACTGTCCATACAGCCGGGTGTGTCATAACACTACAAATCTAGTGTTTATTATTTCTTCTTGTTAGCTACTGTTTTCTTAGGACCTTTACGTGTTCTTGCGTTAGTCTTTGTTTTCTGTCCACGGCAAGGAAGTCCCTGTCTATGACGTTTTCCTCTGTAGCATCCAATTTCTTTTAATCTCTTAATGTTAAGAGCGATTTCTCTTCTTAAATCACCTTCTACAACCTGTGTATCATTGATAACTGCACTGATTCTTTTAACTTCATCATCAGTTAAGTCGCGTACACGAGTATCAGGATCAACATTTGCCTCTGCCAAAATACGTTTTGCGCTTGAAAGACCGATTCCATAAATATAAGTAAGACCAATCTCTACACGCTTTTCTCTTGGTAAATCAACACCTGAAATACGAGCCATGTTTTTCTTTCCTCCAAAATAAATAATTACTTGTCTATTAAGGGCAATCCATATATCCGCAGTACGGTGAAATGATATATATGTCTCTTCCTCAAATTATCTTTCTATCTATAAATAATCAGTATGAGCGTACCTGTACTCACACTGCAGCCGCCTAAATTATGCGAGTGTATCTCTACACATCACAAAATACACCTCTAAACTGTTCTTGCAGTAAATAGGTGAATACACAACAAACCAAGGATTATTGCGATATTCTTATCGAACGTCGTAATTATCCCTGTCTCTGTTTGTGTTTTGGATTCTCACAGATTACTCTGACAGATCCTTTTCTCTTGATAACCTTGCATTTTTCGCAAATTGGTTTTACAGATGCTCTAACCTTCACTTGAATATCTCCTTTCAAAAAACGTTCGGGTATGATTATATCATCATATTCAGAATATTTCAAGACCTTTTTCGAATTTTATTTGTCTCTCCAGATAATTCTTCCTTTTGATAAATCATATGGTGATAATGCCAGTGTTACTTTGTCACCTGGTAAAATCTTGATGTAGTTCATTCTAAGCTTTCCACTGATGTGAGCTAAAATTACGTGTCCACCTTCGATTTCTACCTTGAACATAGCGTTTGGTAACTTTTCTAACACTACTCCTTCAACTTCAATTGCTTCTGATTTTGCCATTTTACTCCTCCTATTCAGACAAAGTCAATATTTCACAACCATCTTCTGTGATGACGATCGTGTTTTCATAATGTGCAGCCAGACTTCCGTCTTCCGTAACAACTGTCCAGTCATCGTCCAGCCAGACAACATCATAACTACCTTCATTTACCATTGGTTCAATGGCAAGTGTCATTCCTGGTCTTAATTTCATTCCTTTTCTTCTTTGTTTGAAGTTCGGAATCTGTGGATCTTCATGAAGATGTGTTCCAATTCCATGTCCCACTAAATCTCTGACTACAGAATAACCATTACTTTCTACATATTTCTGAATTGCTTCAGATATGTCAAACAAATGATTTCCTGGAACTGCAAGTTTGATTCCTTCAAAGAAACTTTGTTTTGTGACTTCGATCAGTCTCTTTGCTTCTTCGGAAATATTTCCAACCGCATGTGTTCTTGCTGCATCGGAATGATATCCTTCATAGATCAATCCTGCATCCAGACTTACAATGTCTCCATCCTGTAAAATCCGGTCTTTGCTTGGAATACCATGTACGACTTCGTCATTGACAGATACACAGATGGATGCCGGATATCCATTATAGTTTAAGAAGTTTGGTACACATCCAAGATCTCTGATCGCTTTTTCTCCAAACTGGTCGATCTCTAATGTAGAGATTCCCGGTTTTACAAAATCAGCTAACTTATTGTGAACCTCTTCTAACATCTTCCCGGCTTCTCGCATAAGTTCGATTTCTTTTTTTGATTTGATCGTAACTGCCATGGTCTGCCTCTTATCCTAAAATAGATTTGATTTCTTCAAAAACAACTTTGATATCCTGTGTTCCATCGATCTCGTGTAAGCTTCCTGCTTCTTTATAATGTGCTATCAATGGAGCTGTCTGTTCATGATAAACATCCAGACGTTTTTTTACAGTTTCTGCTTTGTCGTCGTCGCGAAGAATTAATTCTCCACCACATACGTCGCAGCAGTTTTCTTTCTTTGGAGGATTATACTGAACATGGAAGATTGCTCCACAGTCCTTGCAGGATCTTCTTCCTGACATTCTGTTGATGATATTTTCATCTGGAACTTCGATATCGATTGCAAATTCAATCTTCTCACCGTCTTTTGCAAGTGCTTCATCTAATGCATTTGCTTGTGGGATCGTTCTTGGAAATCCATCTAAAATATAACCTTTTTCACAATCGTCTTTGTGGATACGGTCAACAACAAGATCACATACAAGTTCATCTGGAACTAACAGTCCTTTGTCCATGTATTCCTGTGCTTTCTTTCCAAGTTCTGTTCCTTCTTTAATATTTGCTCTGAAAATATCACCTGTTGAGATGTGTGGAATATCGTACGCCTGTGCAATCTGTTTTGCCTGAGTACCTTTTCCAGCACCTGGAGCTCCTAACATAATAATTTTCATGACAAATCCTCCTTTTGTCTCTCTTTTATTTTTAGTTACCATACAATTTGTTTCCATACCATCGTTTTTAATACCATTTGGCTTTTGTGCTTATATAAAAACATTCCATATAAGCACAAAAAGCTGTAGTTGTCACTACAGCTTTTCTTATAGTTACTCACTCAAAAAACCAGAATAGTTCTGTACTAACAACTGTGACTGGATCTGCTTGATCGTCTCAAGGATAACACCTACTACGATGATGATAGATGTTCCTCCAAATGAAACGCTTGCTCCAAATACTCCATTAAAGAAGAATGGAACAACTGCCACGATCGTTAGTCCTGCAGCACCTATAAATATAATATATTTTAATATTTTATTCAAATAATCTACTGTAGGTTTTCCCGGTCGGATTCCTGGGATAAATCCACCCTGTTTCTTCATATTGTTTGAAATCTCTAATGGATTAAATGTAATCGATGTATAGAAATAAGCAAACAGTACTACTAAAACGATATAGATCAATAAACCGATCGATCTTTTTGGATGGGATGCATCAAACCAGGTAGATGAGTTCAAACTTGTTAATGCTTTTCCAATGAATCCGTTATTTTCGTATTTTAAGACATTCTGCAGCATGATCGGGAACTGCATAATGGATGATGCAAAGATAATTGGGATTACACCTGCTGTGTTAACTTTCAGCGGAATCTTACTCTGCTGTCCACCAACAAGTTTTCTTCCCTGCATCTTCTTAGAATACTGTACTGGGATATGTCTTTCCGCATCTGATAAAACGATAACGAATACGACAACTGCCAGAACAACTCCTACGATCACACATCCTGCGATCAGAGCTGGTCCGATCTGTTTTCCCTTCATAAACTGATTATAAAGAGAAGTAAAGTCTCCCGGCATTCCGGATACAATGTTTACGAGCAGGATAATGGAAATACCATTTCCAATTCCGCTCTCTGTGATACGTTCTCCAAGCCACATAACCAGAACTGCACCTGCGGTTAAAGCAATGATCATTGTAACAATGGTAAACGTTGTATAATCGGTACCTAATGCACCTTGATTGGCAAATCCGATCGCAAGTCCTGCGCCTTCAATGATCGCAAGTACAACCGTTACATATCTTGTAATCTTTGCCATTCTTTTTCTTCCGTCTTCTCCATCTTTCTGCATCTCTTCAAGAGCTGGAATAACGATCGTCATCAGCTGCATGATGATGGAAGATGTGATATACGGAGTTACACTTAACGCAAATACTGACATCTGCATGAAGGAGCCTCCGGTAAAAGAGTTCAATAGGCTGAACGAATCGCCTAATGCACTCTTTAAATAGGCACTGATCTGTGCACTATCGATTTCCGGAATTGGTAGTTGTGATCCAAAACGTACAACAATAAGAATTAGTGTCGTAAATAATAGCTTTTTTCTTAATTGCTTGTTTTTAAAAGCGCTGACAACAGCGTTTGACATACTAGATCACCTCAGCTTTTCCTCCAAGTGCTTCGATCTTCTCTTTAGCACTAGCACTAAATGCATTTGCTTTTACATTTAATTTCTTTGTTAATTCACCGTTTCCTAAGATTTTAACTCCATCTCTAGGATTTTTAACGATTCCTGCTTCGATTAAAGCTTCTACAGATACTTCTGCTCCGTCTTCAAATCTTTCTAAAGCTGAAAGGTTGATACCAACGATTTCCTTAGAGTTTCTGCATTTGAAACCTCTCTTAGGAATACGTCTGTATAAAGGCATCTGTCCACCTTCGAATCCAGGTCTTACTCCACCACCTGAACGAGCTTTCTGTCCTTTATGTCCTTTACCTGCAGTTTTTCCATTTCCTGAACCATGTCCACGACCTCTTCTGAAAGCGTCGCTGTGTTTAGATCCTTCTGCAGGGCGTAAGTTTGATAATTCCATTCCGTTACACCTCCTTGCCGAATATTATTAGATTTCTTCTACTTTAACTAAATGTTTCACCTGGTGAATCATTCCACGTGTTGCTGCGTTATCAGGCAGCTCAACTGTTTTGTGAAGTTTTTTAAGACCTAATGCTTCAACAGTTTTTTTGTGCTTTGGAATTGCACCAATTGTAGATTTTACTAATGTGATTTTTAATTTATCTGCCATTTCAAAATTCCTCCTATCCTAAGAGCTCTTCTACTGATTTTCCACGTAGTTTTGCTACCTGCTCTGGAGTTTTTAAGTTCTTTAATCCTTCGATTGTTGCTAATACAACGTTCTGTTTGTTGTTAGAACCTAAAGATTTTGAACGGATGTTTTTATATCCTGCAAGTTCCAGAACGATACGGGAAGGTCCACCAGCGATGATACCAGTACCTTCTGGAGATGTTTTTAATAATACAGATGCTCCACCGAAGTTTCCTGTAAAGTCGTGTGGTGTTGTTCCTTTTTCATCGATTGGTACTTCAACAAGGCTCTTCATAGCTGCTTCTTTTCCTTTGCGGATAGCTTCTGGAATTTCAGCTGCTTTTCCTAATCCAGCACCAACATGACCATTTTTATCCCCTACTACAACCAGTGCTGCAAATCTCATGTTACGTCCACCTTTTACTACTTTAGTAACACGTTTGATGGATACAACTCTTTCTTCCAGCTCTAACTGACTAGGGTCAATAAGTGTATGCTTCATTTGACTTCCTCCTATTAGAATTTCAGACCAGCTTCACGAGCTGCATCTGCTAATGCTTCAATTTTACCATGATAAATAAATCCGCCTCTGTCAAAGACAACTTCTGTGATACCTTTTGCTAAAGCTCTTTCAGCGATTACTTTACCTAAGTAGCTAGCTGCGGCAACATCATTTGTTTTTTCCAGTTCTGCCTTTACGTCTTTCTGAGTTGTTGAAGCAGATACTAATGTATTTCCAACAGTGTCGTCAATAATCTGAGCGTACATATGATCATTACTTCTAAATACACTTAAGCGAGGTCTTTCGCTTGTTCCATTGATTCGATTACGAAGCTTGTAGTGTTTTTTCGCACGAATCTTGCTTCTTGATTCTTTTCTAATCATCCTATATCACTCCTTTATTTAGCCCCAGTTTTTCCAACTTTACGTCTGATAACTTCATCAGCATACTTAATACCTTTACCTTTGTAAGGTTCTGGTTTTCTAAGTTCTCTGATTTCAGCTGCGTACTGTCCAACTTTTTCTTTGTCGATACCTTTAACGATAATAATGTTCTGTCCGTCCATCTCTGTTTCGATTCCTTCTGGATCAGTCATAACTACCGGATGAGAGAAACCAAGGTTGAAAGTGATTTCTTTTCCCTTTTTCTGTGCTCTGTAACCAACACCGTTGATTTCAAGCTTCTTTTCGTATCCTTCAGATACACCTGTGATCATGTTTGCGATCAAAGATCTTGTAAGACCATGTAAAGATTTCATTTTCTTTAAGTCATTTGGTCTTGTTACGACAACCTGATTATCTTCCTGTTTGATTGTCATTTCTACTGGTAAACATTTTTCTAATGTTCCTTTAGGACCTTTTACAGTCACTTTGTTTCCTTCTTCAATCTTTACCTCTACTCCTGCAGGGATATCGATTGGTAATCTACCTATACGAGACATAGGTTACCTCCTTAAATTGTCGGAAGGGACAGGGATATGTCCCTTCTGTTTTCAGAATAGTGAATATCGGTATCATATGGTTAAGTGCGTAATGCCTACCATACAAATGCTAATACTTCTCCACCCACGTTCTGTTTTCTTGCTTCTTTATCTGTTAACAGTCCTTTGTTTGTAGAGATGATCGCAATACCAAGTCCTCCTAATACTTTAGGAAGCTCTTCAGCTCCTGCGTATACTCTAAGTCCTGGTTTAGAGATTCTCTTAAGTCCTGTAATGATTTTTTCGTTTTTGTCAGCACCATATTTTAATGTGATTACGATTGTGCTGAAAGAACCTTCTTCTTTGATGTCATATGCTTTGATGAAACCTTCTTTTAATAAGATTTCTGCAATCGCTGTCTTCATCTTAGAAGCAGGAATTTCTACTGTATCATGTTTCGCAGTATTTGCATTACGGATTCTTGTAAGCATATCTGCAATAGGATCGCTCATTGTCATTTTCGTGTTCCTCCTTCCTTAATCTTACCAGCTTGCCTTCTTGACACCTGGAATCTGTCCTTTATATGCTAATTCACGGAAGCAAACTCTGCAGATACCATATTTTCTTAAATATGCATGTGGACGTCCGCAGATTCTGCAACGGCTATATTCTCTTGTTGAGAATTTTGCTTTTCTTTTCTGTTTTGCAACCATTGACTTCTTAGCCATGGGAACCCTCCTAACTATTTCTTAAACGGCATACCAAATAAAGTTAATAATTCACGAGCTTCTTCATCAGTGTTCGCTGTTGTAACGAAGATGATGTCCATACCTCTTACTTTGTCTACTTTATCGTATTCGATTTCTGGGAAAATTAACTGTTCTTTAATACCTAATGCATAGTTACCTCTTCCATCGAAAGAGTTCTGGTTAACTCCTCTGAAGTCACGTACTCGAGGTAATGCTAAGTTAATTAAACGATCAGCGAATTCATACATTCTTTCACCACGTAATGTAACTTTGCATCCGATAGGCATACCTTCTCTTAATTTGAAGTTCGCAACAGATTTCTTTGCTCTTGTTACGACTGCTTTCTGTCCAGCGATCTTTTCAAGATCAGCTACTGCAGATTCTAAAACTTTTTTATTTTCTTTTGCTTCACCAACACCCATGTTGATTACGATCTTCTCGAGTTTTGGTACCTGCATAATATTGCTGTATTCGAATTTCTTCATCATAGCATCTTTGATCTGATTGCTATACTGTTCATGTAATCTACTCACTTGCGTAAACCTCCTCTCTTAATTAGTCAATGACTTCGCCTGTTGCACGTGCAACACGAACTTTTTTACCGTCAACTACTTTATATCCAATTTTTGTTGTTTTTCCATTGTGCACTAACATTACATTGGAAACATCCATTGGGCCTTCCTGGCTTACGATACCACCCTGCTGGTTTGCAGGACTAGGTTTAGTATGCTTTGTGATCATGTTGGCACCTTCAACTGTTACAGTACCTTTTTTATGATCAACAGCAATTACTTTTCCTTCTTTGTCTTTATCTTTACCAGCGATAACTTTAACTAGATCGCCTTTTTTAATTTTAATTGCTGACACAGTGTTTCCTCCTTATAATACTTCTGGTGCTAATGAAACAATCTTCATGAATTTCTTGTCTCTAAGCTCTCTTGCCACTGGTCCGAAGATACGAGTTCCTCTTGGGTTCATATCATCTTTAATAATTACAGCAGCATTTTCGTCAAATTTGATATAAGAACCATCTTTACGACGGGCACCTTTCTTTGTACGAACAACAACTGCTCTGACTACGTCACCTTTTTTTACAACGCCGCCTGGTGTTGCATCTTTGACTGTAGCAACAATAACATCACCGATGTTAGCATATCTTCTTGTAGATCCTCCTAACACACGAATGCAAAGGATTTCTTTTGCTCCTGTGTTGTCGGCTACTCTAAGTCTTGACTCCTGCTGAATCATGCCTTTATTCTCCTTTCCAACCAAGCAAAATTATTTTGCTTTTTCGATAATTTCAACAAGTCTCCATCTCTTATCTTTTGAAAGAGGTCTTGTCTCCATAACCTTTACTCTATCTCCAATGTTACATTCGTTATTTTCGTCATGAGCTTTTAATTTGTAAGTTCTTTTAACGATCTTTTTATATAAAGGATGTTTTACGTTGTCTTCGATTGCAACTACGATTGTTTTATCCATTTTATCACTAACGACTTTCCCTACACGGGTTTTTCTTAAATTTCTTTCCACAACAAATTCCTCCTTTCGAAATGATTACTAAGCGTTTGCTTTTGCTGTAATTGCACCCTGAATACGTGCAATATTTCTTCTAACTTCTTTAATTCTGCTTGTATTCTCAAGTTGGTTTGTTGCATTCTGGAATCTTAAGTTGAATAATTCCTTTTTCGCAGCTACTAGCTCATTATTTAATTCGTCTACTGACTTATTATTTAATTCTTTTACAAAATCTTTAGTTTTCACTGTTGTCACCGCCTTCTAAAGCTTCACGAGAAACAATCTTACACTTGATTGGTAATTTGTGTACTGCAAGACGTAATGCTTCTTTTGCAATTTCTTCACTTACACCAGAAATTTCGAACATTACACGTCCTGGTTTTACAACTGCTACCCAATATTCTAAGTTACCTTTACCTTTACCCATTCGAGTTTCAGCTGGCTGAGCTGTTACTGGTTTGTCAGGGAAAATTTTGATCCAAACTTTACCACCACGTTTGATGTAACGAGTCATAGCAACACGGGCTGCTTCGATCTGGTTTGCTGTGATCCATGCTGGCTCTGTAGCTACAATACCGTACTCACCGTAAGTGATCTTATTACCGCGTAATGCTTTTCCGCGCATGCTTCCACGGAACTGTTTACGACGTTTTACTCTTTTTGGCATTAACATTATTTATTTCCCCCTTCCTTTTTTGATGGAAGTACTTCACCATGGTAAATCCATGTTTTTACTCCGACTTTACCATATGTTGTATCTGCTTCTGCAAATCCGTAATCAATGTTAGCACGAAGTGTCTGTAGAGGAATTGTTCCCTCGCTGTAGAATTCTGTACGTGCCATATCTGCTCCACCTAAACGTCCAGAAACGGATGTTTTGATTCCAAGAGCTCCAGATCTCATTGTACGCTGCATGCAAGATTTCATTGCACGTCTGAAAGAAATACGATTTTCAAGCTGCTGTGCAATATTCTCTGCAACTAACTGAGCATCTTTGTCTGGTCTTTTTACTTCTTTAACATCGATCAGTAATTTCTTGTCTGTCATTTTCTGAAGATCTTTTTTCAGTTCTTCGATGGAAGATCCACCTTTACCGATTACTACTCCAGGTTTTGCTGTATATACGATTAATTTTACTCTGTCGGAAGCTCTTTCGATCTCGATCTTAGAAATTCCAGCATTGTATAATCTTTTCTTTACATATTTTCTGATTTTATCGTCTTCTACAAGGTTATCTGCAAAAGCATCTTCTGCATACCATCTAGAATCCCAATCTTTAATAATTCCGACTCTCAGACCATGAGGATTAACTTTCTGTCCCATGTTTGCCTCCTTCTATCTATCTTTCATCAAGCACTAATGTGATGTGGCTCATTCTATGTTCGATTCTGTAAGCTCTACCCTGTGCTCTAGGTTTAATTCTCTTCATTGTAGGTCCTTTATTTGCATAACATTCTGCAATGTAAAGGTTTTCTGGGTCCATTCCGTTATTGTTTTCTGCATTAGCGATTGCAGATTTTAATAATTTTTCAATTAATGTTGAAGCATATCTTGGATTGTAAAGTAAAATTCCAAGTGCTGTTTCTACGTCTTTTCCTCTGATCGCATCTAATACAAAAGCTGCTTTTGTTGTAGAAACTCTAGCGTTTCTTAATGTAGCTTTTGGTCTAGTATCTTTATTTGCATTTCTCTCTTTTTTGTACTGAGATCTGCTATATTTCTTTGCCATTTATATGGAACCTCCTTCCAAAATTAATTATTTCATTCCGGTTTTCTTTTCCGTTTTCTTATGTCCACGGAAAGTTCTTGTTGCTACAAACTCTCCAAGTTTGTGTCCAACCATATCTTCTGTAACGTATACCGGTACATGTTTTCTTCCATCATGAACAGCGATTGTGTGTCCTACGAATGATGGGAAGATTGTAGAACGACGAGACCATGTTTTAATAACACTCTTGTCTCCTGCTTCGTTCATAGCGTCTACTTTGTTCAGTAAACTCTTATCTGCAAATGGTCCTTTTTTAAGTGAACGAGCCATAAGTTACCTCCTTGTACTATTTAACAGTTTTACCATCTCTTCTTCTTACGATCATCTTGTTAGATTGTTTGTTTTTCTTACGTGTCTTCAATCCAAGTGCTGGTTTACCCCATGGTGTGCATGGTCCTGGTCTACCGATTCCAGTCTTACCTTCACCACCACCGTGTGGATGGTCATTAGGGTTCATAACAGAACCACGGACTGTAGGACGGATTCCCATGTTACGTTTACGTCCAGCTTTACCAATGTTCACAAGATCATGTTCGATGTTTCCAACCTGACCAATAGTAGCGCGGCATACTACAGGCACCATTCTCATCTCACCAGATGGTAAACGAAGTGTTGCATATTTTCCTTCTTTTGCCATTAACTGTGCTGAGTTTCCTGCGGAACGAACTAACTGTCCACCTTTTCCAGGATGCATCTCGATGTTATGGATTTCTGTACCTACCGGAATGTTTGCCAATGGAAGGCAGTTTCCTACTTTAATTTCAGCTTCTGGTCCATTCATAACAGTTGTTCCAACTGCTAATTTGTTTGGAGCGATAATATATCTTTTTTCACCGTCTGCATAAACTAACAGAGCGATGTTAGCTGTTCTGTTTGGATCGTATTCGATTGCAGCAACTGTTGCTGGAATACCATCTTTATCATTTCTCTTAAAGTCAATAAGTCTGTATTTTCTTCTAGATCCACCTCCGCGGTGTCTTACAGTAATTTTACCCTGATTGTTACGACCAGCGTTCTTCTTTAAAGAAACTACCAGAGATTTTTCTGGTGTAGATTTTGTGATAACATCAAAATCAAGTCCAGTCATATGTCTTCTAGAAGGTGTATATGGGTTATATGATTTAATTCCCATGTCAGTCTCCTTTCAAATCTGATTTAATATCACGCTTTTGTTGCGTATAGTTTCAAGTCTTTATCTTAGTTGAACTAAGTGGTCAATGCCTATAGTCCTTCGAAGATTTCGATATCTGCACTTTCTTCAGTAAGCTGTACGATAGCTTTCTTTGTCTTTGCAGTTTTTCCAAAAGTCATTCCACGTCTCTTTGTTTTTCCATCATTGTTCATTGTGTTGACTTTTGCTACTTTTGTTCCTTCGAACATTTTTTCCACTGCTTCTTTGATCTGATTCTTAGTAGCAGATGGATGAACTAAAAAAGTATATTTCTTTTCAGCCATTGCGTTCATACTTTTTTCTGTTACAACTGGCTTTAAGATAACGTCATAATATTTAATATCTGCCATTATGCATATACCTCCTCGATATTTGCAACTGCTTCCTTAGAAACAACTACAGTGTCATATTTTAAAATGTCATATACATTGATTGTGCTTGTTAAAGCAGTTTTAACTCCTGGAAGGTTTCTTGCAGATAATACTAAGTTATCGTTTTTAGATCCCATAACCACTAATGCTTTCTTAGCACCAACGCTGTCAAGCATTGCTTTTACGTTCTTAGTTTTGATCTCGTCGAATTTGAATTCGTCGATTACTACGAATTTGTCTGCCTGTACTCTAGATGTTAATGCAGATTTTAAAGCAATACGTCTTTCTTTTTTGTTTAATTTCTTTGTGTACTCTCTTGGTGTTGGAGCAAATACAACTCCTCCGCCTTTCCACTGTGGAGCTCGGATAGATCCCTGTCTTGCATGACCTGTTCCTTTCTGTCTCCAAGGTTTTCTTCCACCACCGCGAACTTCAGAACGTGTTTTAGCTTTCTGTGTTCCCTGACGGTTATTTGCTAACTGGCTTACTACTGCCAGATGTACTAAATGTTCATTTATTTCAACGCCAAAGATGTTGTCATTTAATTCTAATTTCTCAACTTCTTTGCCTTCCATATTTAATACAGATACTGTTGCCATCTTATATAGTCCTCCTTTCTTCTAAAGACCTACGCCTTTACTGATTCTTTTAACATTACTAAAGATTTTTTAGGTCCTGGTACAGCACCTTTAACTAAAATAATGTTCTGATCAGCGTCAACTTTTACGATTTCAAGATTCTGAATAGTAACTCTTTCTGCTCCCATTTGTCCTGGCATTTTCTTTCCTTTGAATACTTTGCTAGGATCAGAAGCCATACCATTAGAACCTGCATGACGATGATATTTAGAACCATGGGCAGATGGACCTGATTTCAAACCGTGACGTTTGATACCACCAGCATATCCTTTACCTTTTGATGTAGCAGTTGCATCGATTTTGTCTCCTGCTGCGAAGATGTCAGCTTTGATTTCCTGACCTACTGTGTATTCTTCAGCATTCTCAAATCTGAATTCTCTTACGAATCTTTTTGGTGCAACTTCTGCTTTATCGAAGTGTCCTTTCTGTGGTTTGTTGATTCCTTTTTCTTTCTTGTCAACAAAACCAACCTGAACTGCGCTGTATCCGTCATTCTCTTCTGTCTTTACCTGAGTAACAACACAAGGTCCTGCCTGTAATACAGTAACTGGAGTTAAAACTCCATCTTCGTTGAAAATCTGAGTCATTCCAACTTTTGTTGTTAAAATCGCTTTTTTCATTTTGATTGTTCCTCCTATTTAATCTACAGCGGATTATAACGCTTAACGTTGTAATCATCCTAGACGCTACAAGCTTAAGGGGATACCTCATTTACTCATAACCCTGTAGGGATTACCTATTTGTTTTTCATCTTGATATCGATGTACACACCAGCTGGTACTTCTAATTTAGATAATGCATCAACTGTTTTCTGTGATGGTGTGATGATATCAATCAGTCTTTTGTGAGTTCTCTGTTCGAACTGCTCTCTGGAATCTTTATATTTGTGAGTCGCTCTAAGAATTGTGATGATCTCTTTCTTAGTTGGCATTGGAACTGGTCCACTCACCTTAGATCCTGTCTTCTTAACTGTTTCAATAATGCTTTTTGCGCTTGCATCGATTAACTGATGATCGTATGCTTTTAATGTAATTCTCATTACCTGACTTGCTGCCATAAAAAAAGCCGCCTCCTTTTCGTACTATAAATGTTTTTGTAGCACGACAAGTGGTGACTGTACACTCCTCCGTGTGTATCGTGAAATCTACACACTGCGTCTCTATTCCGGACTACACCGGTGTTCAATAGATTGTATATTCGTACAGTGACTTGTCGCCAGTTTTAACAACTTGACATTCGCTCCACGGAAAACCTGCAAAGGCTTTTGCCTCTACAGCAACCTCACGCTTCAACGCTATCAAGGTCACAACATTTGCTATTATATATGATGTTTCAAATTAATGCAAGGGGTTTTTCGATTTTTTTTGCATGTTTTTGATAAAATACAAAATATAGTGTTTTCTGTATGAGTATTACCGTTTTGGGCACAAGATAATCTTGTTTTTTATGTTTTTTTGCATAAATGAAAACGAGTTCTTTCCTTATTATATATAGAAAGAACTCGTTTTGCAATTTTTATTTTGTTTTGATCGTCTTCTTTGTTACAGTTCCCAACTCATTCTTGTATTGTTTTCCAACTTTTACTTTCTTGTAACCGCAGATCTCAATATAGTATTTTTTCTTTCTCTTTAAATTCTTCAAACCAGCACTAGTCGTTTTATTTTTTTTGATCATTATTGTTTTTGAATTTCGCATCTTCTTATTTGTAGAATATCGGATATAATAACCATCTACTTTTGAATCTCTTGTCCATTTAAGGCTGATCCTTCTTCCAGATTTCGGCGTTGCAGATTTTACTTTGACTTTTGCAGGTATGATCCTTATCTTGATCTTAATCTCATTCGACTTCTTATAATTATCATCCTCTGGTACACACACTGTCACCGTACAGCTTCCAACGCTTTTTGCTTTGATCAAACCTTTTGAATCAATTGCAAGAATCTTTGAATCTGACACTTTATAACTGATCTTTGGATTGGTTCCATCGGCCTTGGCCTTTATCTGAAATGGCTTGTCATATGACCCTTCCACTTCTTTTTTGCCATCATATGTTAATATGCGCTCTGCTTTTACAATCTTATAAGAACTTTCTAAGGTTCCTTCATACCCATTCTTTAATACGATCTGGACTTTATATGTTCCTGGATAAATATGGTCACCTTCATATACGTAAGTATAATACTTATCATCTAACAGTTTTCCATTTGCAAGTTTGATCTGAATATCTGGAAAATTTTGATTTCCATTGTATGGAAGTGACTCATTCGTTAACTGTACAGAAACCGGATGGCTTAATTCTTGCAAAATCTTATATCCACATTTTTTACAATCCCATCCTTCTGCTCCATCATTGTTGATCGTTGCTGTTTTTAGAATACTACGTTCATAACTATGTTTGCAATTCCAGTCATCGTAACTCTTAAATGCTCTCTGATATTTTTGTGCGTATTTCTCTGCCGTAGATCCTGCTTCTCCAACGATCAGTGCCTCTTCTACATTGCATCCAATAGCCTCCATATCAACAATACTTTCTGGTATGATGATCAATTTAAGATTTGTGCAGCCATCAACAATCCAATATCTTAACCTTTGTACACTGGATGGTATCTCAATACTTGTAAGTGATTCACAATCCTGAAACAGCCAATCTTCCAAAACCTCAACATTCCTTGACAGCTTTATATATTCTAACCCTGTACATCCCTTAAAAGCTTCATCACCGATCCGTGTCACACTATCTGGAACCACCAGATATTTTAACCCTGTACAGTTTTTGAATGCAGCTCTCTCGATCTTCTGTATTGCTGTTCCAAATTGGAATTCTTTTAAGGAAGTACATCCATTAAACATACTGCTTTTTAACACTTTCAAACGATCTGGTAATTCTATATTCTGCAGATTTGTACAGCCTGCAAATGCACAGCTCCCAATCGTCTTTACCGTCTGCGGAACTTTCATTTTCTCCATACTTACACACTCTCCAAATGCAGAATCTCCAATGCTTTTGAGATCTTTTGGAAAATTGACTTTTCTCAATTGCTTGCAACCATCAAACATGTAATCATTGATATTTTTTACCTTATCCGGCCAGTTAATCTCTTTTATTGCTACGCAGGATGAAAATGCCCAATTCCCGATACTCGAAACTGTCTCTGGAATTTTTATTTCTTGGAATTTCATACATCCTCTAAATGCATTTTCTCCGATACTTTCGAGATTCTCTGGAAGATCTATTTTCTTTAAAGAACTGCACCCAAAGAATGTTCCTTTGTTTACTTTCGTAATACCTTTTGGGATATTGACTTCTTCAAGATTTCTACATTGAGAAAATGCATCACTTCCAATACTTGAAACGCTTTCTGGTATTTCCAGTTTGTTCAATCCACATTCATAAAACACTTCATCTCCAATGCTCTCCAAGTTATTTGGGAGCACTACCTTCTCCAAAGCATTGCATTCATAAAATATTTTATCGCTTAATTTTGTAGGGTTTTCTGGAAGTTTGACTTCTTCAAGTTTTCTACACCAAGAAAATGCAGATTTTCCAATGTATGAAACACTTTCTGGTATTTCCAGTTCTTTTAATCCATTCCTATCAAATGCTTCATTTCCTATTGTCTGCAGTCCATCTGGAAATGTTACTTTTTCCGCCCAATAGCAGCCTTCAAACGCAGAATTTCCTATCCCAGTAACACCTTTTTCAATCACAATTTCTTTTACAGTATACTTAGAAATTTCATCATATTGATCATTTATTTTTTCTAAAAATAGTTCTGGAATTTCTCCTGTCCCTGAAATTTTTAAAACTCCATCTTTAAAATTCCATGTTAAATTATCACCATAAGTTCCTTTCAATTCATTATTTTGAGTTTCTTCTGCCTTAATATCCCTTGCCTTAGAAAACGCATTGTTTCCAACGCATATCATTACAAAAGCCATTATCACACAAATAATGATCCTTTTAATCTTCCTCATGTTCCTACCTCCTGCAAATACTCTTTCCTTCCTATTATAAAGCATATTTTTATTTTGTTTTTATCGTTTTCTTTGTCACTGGACCTATGACATCTGTGTAACGTTTTCCAACCTTTTCTTTCTTGTAACCGTAAATTTCAATATAGTATTTCTTCTTGCTCTTTAGATTCTTTAAAACAGCACTGGTTGTTTTATTCTTTTTGATCGTTATCGTTTTTGAATTCAGCATATTCTTATTCGTAGAATAGCTAATATGATAACCTTGTACCTTTGTATCTCTAATCCATTTGATACTGATCTTTCTTCTTAATTTTGCCTTTGCTGATTGAAGTTTAATCTTCGCTGGTATGATACGTACTTTGACCTTTATTTCATTTGATCTCTTATAGTTCCCATCTTCTGGAATATATACTGTCACCGTATACCTTCCAACATTCTTTGCACGAATGATACCTTTTTCATCAACAGTTAAACTCTTAGGATCTGATACTTTATAGATCATTTTTGCATTACGTCTGTTTGCTGTTATTTTTAATGGGATTGCCTCGTCATAAGATCCTACGATTTCATCTTTCCCATGATATCGTATCTCACAATCTGATTTTACAATCTGATAGGTACATTCTAATATTCCTTCATATCCATTTTTTAATTGAATCTTCATGTGATAAGTTCCAGGATCAATATTATTTTCTTCATGTAAGCAACTATAATATTTGTCATCTAATATTTTTCCATTCGCAAGTCTGATCTCAACTTGAGGGAAATTTTTTCTCCCATTATAAGATAATGCCGCTGCTTTTGGTTTTACAGATACAGGACGGCTCAAATTCTGTAAAATAGTATATCCACATTTTTCACAATGTTTCGCTTCTGCCCCATCCTTTTTTGTTGTCCCATTTATTAAAATATTTTGGTAATAATCATGATCACAGTTCCAATCAATATACCTCTTAAATACTCTTCGATAATCCTGTGCATATCTTTCCGCTGCTGATCCAGATGTCCCGATGATTGGTACTTCTTTTAGATCCCATCCGATAGAATATTGTTGTATACTCACAACACTCTCTGGAAGAATGATCATTTTTAATTTTTCACATCCGCTGATAACTTTGTATTCTAATGTCAATACGCCAGATGGTATTTCAATACTTGTCAAAGATTCACAATTCATGAATGTTTGATCTCTCAGCACTTCAATATTTCTTGATAATTTAATATATTCCAGTCCTTTACACCCCTGAAAAGCTTCTTCTCCAATCTGGGTTACACTATCTGGAATTACTAAATATTTTAACTTTGTGCAATCTTTAAACGCATCTTCTTTGATATTCTGTATTGCTTTGCTAAATTGAAATTCTTCTAAAGAAGTGCATCCATTAAATATATGGCTTTCTAACACTTTCAAGCGATCTGGCAATTCTATATTCTGCAGTTTTGTACATCCTGCAAATGCATATTCTCCAATCGACTTTACTGTCTGTGGAACTTTCATCTCTTCGATATTTACGCAGTCTTCAAATACAGCATCTCCAATTGTCTCAAGATCCTCTGGCATATGTATTTTTTCTAAGTGTTCACATCCTTCAAACATACGATCATTGATCGTTTTGATCTTATCAGGCCACCTGATATCCTTGATCTTTTGGCAATATGAAAATGCTCCAACTCCAATCACAGAAACTTTTTCAGGAATTTTTATCTCTTGTAAATTTACACATCCACTAAATGCTCTATTTCCAATGCTTTCTAAATTACTAGGAAAATCTATTTTCGTTAATGATCTGCATCGAAAGAATGTTTTATCATTTAATTTTGTAATTTTTCTTGGAATATTGATCTCTTCAAGAGCTGCATTCTCAGAAAATGCTTCCTTCCCAATACTTGAAACGCTTTCTGGAATCTGTACTTTTTTTAAAGAATTATAATAAAATGCTTTGTCTCCGATCGTTTCTAATCCATCTGGAAGGTTTATCTCTGTCAGCCTGTAAACTGTACTAAACGCCTCGTCTCCAATTACCTTAATACCTTCAGGAAGTGTTACTTTTTTTGTCCATGAACAACCTTCAAATGCTGATTTTGCAATCTGATCAATTCCTTCTTCAACCACGATTTCTTTTACTCGGTCAGCATAGAACTCATTGCCCTGCTTTTGTAACTTTCTCGAAAAATAAGCCGGTATTTCTCCGGTTCCTGAAACAATGAACACTCCATCTTTAAAACTCCACTTCAGATTGTCTCCGTAAGTTCCCTGTATTTTGTCATCTTCGTTTTCCGCCGCTGCTACATTACTCTGAGGACATAAAATATTTTTTTCTCCCCAAATAACAGCGATGGCTAACATCATACAGAAAATCCATTTTTTCATCCTTTTATTCATTTGCCTACCTCCTGTCTAAAAACGTTCTCCCCATTTTTATTTTAGCATACAAATGAATTTTTTAATATGTCCACTTTCTGCACAGTGTGTATGGAGAACGGTATTAGCTGATGATTTTTGTATTTGCTAACAGAAGATGAAAGGGATTTAACAACACCGATTTTTCGAGATATTTGAAAATTCTTTTATCTTAATTTCTACGAGACCTTAATATGTGCTTATTATAATAGAAAGAACTCGTTTTGCAATTCCAATATGTATAATATAAACCGTTATTGACTTTTTTAATTTCATATATTATCATACATTTGATAATAATCATCATTGTCAATATACAGAAGCGGAGGTAGGAGCCATAAAAACTAAAATTAAAGTATTATCAGGAGCACAATTAAAATACATTGCATTTTTGTCAATGCTGATTGATCACACAAACAAGGCATTGATCTATCCAAATTTAAATGGTGGCCGATTGAATACAGTTAGTGACATATTTGACATTATCGGAAGAATTGCATTTCCAATCTTTGCATTTTTACTTGTAGAAGGTTTTTTTAAAACAAGAAGCAGGGCTAAATACCTTGCAACTTTATTAGTATTCGGGGTAATTTCAGAAGTTCCTTTTGATCTGTTTACAACAAAGCAATTTTTTGAACCAAACTGGAATAACATTATGTTTACGTTAGCACTTATGCTTGTTACAATTTGGATGATCGACGTGTTAAAAAAGAAAATGGAGAAGTTTCCTAAGATATTATGGTTTCTCTTGTCATTTGTGATCCTAGCACTCATGTGCCTGATCGCTGCAATTCTCAGCCTTGACTATGATTATCATGCCATTTTAATTGGATATTTTTATTATATTTTTCATGGAAAAGAACTCGTTGCAATTCCATTTAATTTCTTATCCATGTATAAAGAACCATGGGCACTTCTTGGATTTGGATTGGTACTTACGTATAACGGAGAACGTGGAAAACAAAATAAGCTGATCAATTATTTATTTTATCCTGTACACATGTTGATACTTGGACTGTTGAGAATATACTTAGGAATATAAGCAGAAAAAAATAGTTAAATTTGTAAGGTGGTCAACTGCAGTCTTTCAGTATATGATAAAAAAAATAAGCAACCAATACCGTATAACATACACACTGTGTAGTGATTTGAATAGTGTTCCGTTGTATGAGTCAGAAAGAAGATAAGAAGAAATATTTATAAGAAAAAAGGGTGACAACATGAGCACTTTTTGAATGCGTTTTTTACAAATTCGCAGCGCCCTGTGGTCGATTGTTTGAACGTAGCTGCGGG
>ERZ869983.28-NODE-28-length-45079-cov-12.939625_pt1 | contig 45079 bp, 41 predicted proteins | sample MGYA00521106_ERZ869983 | MGnify/ENA primary metagenome ERZ869983 (study PRJEB32232, sample SAMN07284972) | human gut metagenome | biome: human-associated habitat; material: feces | host: Homo sapiens | place: Tanzania | collected 2014-04-05 ...
CCAGTAAGATCACAAATGGAATACTTCTTACTATATTAATGTAGATACTTACAATATTGTAAAGGATCAGATTCTCTGTCAATCCACCCTTACGGCAAAGTACAAGGATCAATGCCAAAATAATTCCTATGATTGTTCCAATGATCAATGACCATGCAACCATGTATAATGTCTGTCCCCCGCTGGTCAATAACTTTTCCAGGGATACTCCAAAATATTCTTGTTCCATCAAATCACCTCTACTCTTTCTCTGATGACGCCGTTCTCATCTATCTGTTTCTCAGCTTCTAATATTTTCTCTTCCGCTCCGATCAGCTGCAAAATGAACACACACATTACATTCTCCTGCAGTTCCTGCACGGTCGCTCCCAGAATATTTACTACAATTCCATCTACATGACAGATATCCGAAATTACCGGACGTTTTACACTGCTTCCGATAAACTTAAGTCTCTCTACCCGGAAATGTTCTTTCTGTTCTTTCACCAGACTAATAATGCTTTCCGGAATCTGATCATTTACTACAGTCTGAACGAATCTTCTCGTAACCGGCGCCTGTGGCTTTCCAAATACATCAAGCACACTTCCAGCCTCTACTACCTGTCCATTCTCCATAACTGCTACTTTATTACAGATCATCTGAACGACCTGCATCTGATGTGTGATCAGAAGGATTGTAACTCCCATCTCCCGGTTGATCTTCTTAAGCAGTTTCAGAATAGATTCTGTAGTTTGTGGATCCAGTGCACTTGTCGCCTCATCACAGAGCAGGATGTCCGGCGTCGTTGTCAGTGCTCTTGCGATTCCCACTCTCTGTTTCTGTCCACCTGAAAGCTGGCTTACATAAACATCTTTCTTATCTTCCAGTTCTACAAACCGGAGTACTTCTTTTACTTTCTTATCAATCTCTTCCTTTGGTGCTTTTTCAAGAATCAGTGGCAATGCAATGTTGTGATACACTGTTTTTGATTCAAGAAGGTTAAATTGTTGAAAAACCATTCCTATTTTTCTTCTAAGTTTACGAAGCTGCGGTTTTTTCAGATTTCCAAGATTTTCCCCCTGGACTATAACATTTCCCGTATCCGGTGTTTCTAATCCATTTACCAGCCGGATCAAAGTTGATTTGCCTGCTCCGGAAAATCCGATAATTCCGTAGATGTCACCTTTCTCTACATGAATACTGACATCCTGCAGCGCATGTACCGTACCATATTTCCCTGAAAATGTTTTGTTTGCATGTTCTACTTTTATCATCCTCATCACTCCATCTATCATTTGATGTAACATTGTTACTTTTTCGCATCTCAGATTCGATAGGCGTATGATACACCTTATTAACCTACTACGTCAATAGGTTTTATATGTTTTCGGCATTTTGTTTTTATATTCCTATCTGTTTAGTGGGTTATTAGTGCATTTTAACCAGTCGTATTATAAGAATGCAGGTCACACAGAGTGTGAATAATACCGGTTGACAATACCTGATCTCTGAATCTGAAAATTTTCATTGCATTACTATAGGGCTTTCTATTATAATAGAAATGTTATAGACGATATAAAACGAAACAATTTCAAAAATGTATCATTTTTTGAGATTGTCTCTGAATGATTATGATTGATTATTTTTTGTAGAAAGGATTAATTTATTCATGTGGATTGCAGATAATTGGAAAGATTACGAAATTCTTGACTGCTCTAATGGCGAAAAGCTTGAGCGTTGGGGAAATTATCTTCTCGTCCGTCCGGATCCGCAGGTCATCTGGGATACACCTAAGAAGAACCGCGGTTGGAAAGCGATGAACGGGCATTATCACCGCAGCAAAAAGGGCGGCGGTGAGTGGGAGTTTTTCAGTCTCCCACAGCAGTGGCAGATTCATTACGGATCTCTCACATTTAACTTAAAACCATTTAGTTTCAAGCATACAGGACTTTTCCCAGAGCAGGCAACAAACTGGGACTGGTTCTCTGAGAAGATCAGGAATGCAGGGCGTCCGGTCAAGGTATTGAATCTTTTTGCTTATACTGGAGGTGCTACGCTTGCGGCAGCTGCTGCCGGAGCACAGGTTACTCATGTAGACGCTTCAAAGGGAATGGTGACATGGGCGAAGGAGAATGCAGTTTCTTCTGGTCTTGGAGATGCACCGATCCGTTGGCTTGTTGATGACTGCGTGAAGTTCGTTGAGCGTGAGATCCGCCGCGGCAACACTTATGATGCGATCATTATGGATCCGCCGTCTTACGGACGTGGACCAAAGGGTGAGATCTGGAAGATTGAAGATATGATCCATCCGCTCATCAAGCTTTGTACAAAGATTCTTTCCAAGGATGCACTTTTCTTCCTTGTGAATTCTTATACAACAGGACTTGCACCTGCCGTTCTTACTTACATGATCTCAACAGAGTTGAAACCATGGAACGGACATGTAGATTCTCAGGAGATCGGACTTCCTGTTACAGATTCAGGACTGGTTCTCCCTTGTGGAGCTTCCGGTCGTTGGGAACGTGACTAGGGTTCTCATTATAATTCGTTTGTTACTGGCTTCCATTTTCTAAGTCAGTGGCTATAAATTGTACCTGTACAAAACGTTACTGCTCACAGTGACTGTAAAACAGCTACAACAATATTCTAAACAGCAGAAAAGACCAGAGGTTCCTGTTTCAACTTGTGAAACAATCCTCTGGTCTTTTCATTATTTATGCTGTTCTTGAACTCCCCTGACAGATTGCCTCGAATTCTTTCAGTTTCTGTCTTGCCTGCGGACTTAAGTTTCTCGGTACTTCAATCTGGATTGTTACATACTGATCTCCATGAACAGAGGAATCTTTCATCGAAACAATTCCCTTGCCTCTCAGACGGATTTTCGAACCTGACTGTGTTCCCTCCTTGATCTTGCACATAACATCTCCGTACAAGGTGTGTACCAGTGTCTCTCCTCCAAATACAGCTGTTGTATATGGAACAGATACGGTTGTATACACATCCATGCCTTTCCGCTCATATCCAGGTTTCGGAGCAACTGTTACTTTCAACAGAAGATCTCCAGCTTCACCGCCACCGGTTCCCGGCATTCCCTTTCCTCTCAAACGGATCGACTTTCCGCTATCAATACCTGCCGGAATATGAACCTTCAGTGACTGTCCCGGTTGTCCCGGATTCTCCGGATTACTCAGGGTAATAACCTTATCTCCACCAAATGCAGCTTCGTCAAATCCTACTGTGATACCAGCCTTGATATCAGATCCTTTTGATTTGAAGCTTTCTCCTCCAAATCCGCCGGTAAATCCTGATGTCCTTCTGCTGCGACCTGAAGCACTTCCTCCATGGAACATATTTCCAAAAATGTCGCCAAACATGTCATCCATGTCGCCACCCTCGAAATGATACTCCTGGTATCCGCTTCCCGGTCCACCATAACTACGGTAAGTACCGCCTCTGAATCCGCCGTTTCCGCCGAATCCTCCAAAGCCACCTGCACCTGCATTTCCATATCCGGAACCTGCGGAACCACTCTGGTCAAATGCAGCATGACCGAACTGGTCATACAGTTTCTTCTTCTCCGGATCACTCAGTACAGAGTACGCCTCCGTCACTTCTTTGAATTTCTTCTCCGCTTCTTTATCTCCAGGATTCGTGTCCGGATGATACTTCTTCGCCAGCTTACGATATGCTCTCTTTATTTCTTTATCCTCTGCGCCCTTTGACAGTCCAAGCACTTCATAATAATCTCGTTTCATTCTTTCCACATCCTTCCGAATCTCTTGTTGTTTTGAACATATATAGTTTATTATATCTTTGTGTTCTACTTGTAATATAGCAGACATTTTTCAAACTGTCAATATAGCAATTTTAATTTCAATATTAGGTCAATGATTTTTAAGCTCTGTTGACTGGAATTTCAAAAAAGCAGATATCGGTCAACAAACTATATTTAAACAAATGACTGTAAAACAAATAATTTGATATTAGGTCAATAAAATTCTCTTGTATATTGACCTCAAAACTTAAAACTGTAAAATAGATCAACACATCTAAAATATCGATTGACTCTGTGAAAAATATTTCAAAATCAAGTCAACAAATAAAGCTATCGTACTAATATACTGACGCAAATTGCGTTGTAATTAAAATCGATAGCTTTTTTGTTCTATTTTCTGTATTTGTGTTTTAAATCTGTCCTCATTAGAACAACCACTTCGCCTTTGAATAACGTAGCAGAAGAATCCAAGACAACAAATCAATTTTTATTTCAACAACTCTCGCAGCACCTGATTCACCATTCCAGGATTTGCTTTCCCCTTCATGGCGCGCATTGTCTGTCCAAACAGTGCTCCGATTGCTTTCTCTTTACCGCCTTTGAAATCTGCGACTGCCTGTGGGTTGTCTGCAATCACTTTGGCAGCTGTCTCACGGAGTGCACCTTCATCGTTCACCATCTTAAGTCCATGTTCTTCTACATATTTCTCAGGATCTATATCCTCCTGGAAAATCTGCTTGAATACATCTTTTGCCACAGAACTGTTAATGGTTCCTGCATCCGCAAGATCAATTAATTTTGCCAGGTTCTCCGGAGAGAATGTTAAATCTTCCGGCTCCATTCCATTGTCTTTCATCAAACGGAATGTCTCTCCGATCAGCCAGTTTGCAACTTTCTTCGGTTTCTCACAGATTGCTGTTGTTGCCTCAAAAAGATCTGCCATTTTCTTGGAACCTGTAATAATCTCTGCATCATACTGCGGAATATCAAACTGTTCCTTGTAACGCTCAAGCTTCTCTGTACGAAGTTCCGGCTGCTGAGATTTGATTTTCTCGATCCATTCATCACTGATCACGATCGGCACAAGGTCCGGTTCCGGGAAATAACGATAATCCTGTGCATCCTCTTTGGAACGCATTGCATAAGAATGCTCTTTATTGTCATCCCAACGTCTTGTCTCCTGTACAACCTGTTTTCCTTCTTCGATCAACTCAATCTGTCTCTGACGCTCGCCTTCGATCGCATGTGCGATTGCCTTAAAGGAGTTCAGGTTCTTCATCTCTGTTCTTGTACCAAACTGATCAGATCCGACTTCACGGACAGACAGGTTGACATCTGCACGCATAGAACCTTCCTGAAGCTTACAGTCAGATGCTCCTAAATACTGCACGATCATACGCAGTTTTTCAAGATAAGCAATAACTTCCTCCGCAGAACGCATATCCGGCTCAGATACGATCTCTACAAGTGGCACACCGCTTCGGTTATAATCGACAAGTGAAGTATCGTCCCACTCATCATGAACCAGCTTACCTGCATCTTCTTCCATATGCATCTCATGGATTCTTACTTTCTTCTTTCCTGAACCACTCTCAATCTCTACATATCCATCTCTGGCAATCGGGAGATATAGCTGGGAAATCTGATAGTTCTGCGGGTTATCCGGGTAGAAATAGTTTTTACGGTCAAATTTACACACCTGTGTAATCTTACAGTTTGTTGCAAGACCAATCGCCATAGCATATTCTACGACCTGTTTATTCAACACCGGAAGAGATCCCGGCATACCGGTACATACCGGACAAGTATGTGTATTCGGTGCGCCACCGAATTCTGTGCTGCATCCACAGAAGATCTTTGTCTTTGTAGCCAGCTCAATATGCACTTCCAGTCCAATGACTGTCTCATACTGCTTTGCCATTGTTAACGCACCTCCTTTTCTGACATAAGACCGACATTTGCCGGTGTTTCATATATCTTCTTTGTCGCACACTCATAGGTATATGCTGCGCGGATCAAAGTTTTTTCTTCAAATACATTTCCGATCAGCTGCATACCGATTGGAAGTCCTTTACTGTCTTTCCCAACCGGAACACTCATTCCCGGAAGACCTGCAAGATTGACTGAAATTGTGTAAATATCTCCCAGATACATCTTCATCGGATCACTTAAGCTCTTTCCAAGCTCCGGAGCAGTTGTCGGTGCTGCTGGTCCGAGAATGATGTCATAATTACGGAATGCACGGTCAAACTCTTTCTTGATCAAAGCCTTTGTACGAAGTGCCTTCAGATAGTACGCATCATAATATCCTGAACTTAAAACGAATGATCCCAGCATGATCCTTCTCTTTACTTCCGGTCCGAATCCTTCTGAACGGGTTTTCTTATACATATTGTGAAGTCCATCGTAATCTTCTGTACGATAGCCATATTTCACACCATCAAAACGTTCCAGGTTAGAACTTGCTTCTGCATCTGCGATCGTATAATAAGCAGGGATTGCATATTTTACAAGACGCAGATCAAACGCCTCAACAATCGCACCCTTTTCTTCGAGTACTTTTGCGGCTTTCATCACAGCATCATTTACTTCCGGATCCAGACCCTCTCCCATATAATCTCTTGGAATTCCAATACGGAGTCCTTTCACATCATCAACGAGCGCTTCTGTGAAATCACAATCATCACGATCCATAGAAGTGCTGTCTTTCGGATCATGAGATGCAATCGCCTCAAGAATTGCCGCACAATCCGATACATCTTTCGCTACCGGTCCGATCTGATCAAGTGAAGAGCCGTATGCGATCAGTCCATATCGGGAAACAGTTCCATAAGTTGGCTTTAATCCAACAACTCCGCAGAAAGAACTTGGCTGACGAATGGATCCACCGGTATCAGATCCAAGCGCATAATAACATTCGGATGCTGCCACTGCCGCACAGGAACCACCGGAAGAACCTCCCGGAACATGCGCTGTGTTGTGCGGATTGCGTGTCGGTCCGTAATAAGATGTCTCTGTTGTACTTCCCATGGCAAATTCATCCATGTTCGTCTTACCAATGATAACCGCTCCTGCTTTTCTGAGGTTCTCAACTGCCTCTGATGTATGGGTCGGTTTGAAGTTGGAAAGAATCTTGGAACTGCATGTAGTAAGCTGTCCCTCGATACACATATTGTCTTTTATCGCAACCGGAACTCCTGCAAGCGGACCTGTCAGTTCGCCCGCATCTATTTTCTTCTGAACTTCCTCTGCCTGTGCATAAGCACCTTCTTCATCTATCGTCACAAAGCTGTGAATCTCTGACTCTGCTTCTTTGATCTGTCCGATCACTGCATCAACTGCTTCTCGTACAGTTACTTCTTTTGCTTTGATCTTCTCGCCCAGTTCAAGGGCTGTAAGTTTTAATAAATCCATCTGCTCTCACTCCCTTAACCAATTGTCTTCGGCACTTCAAAACTGTCATCTTTACGAAGTGGTGCATTCGCAAGTGTCGCTTCTTTGTTATCTCCGTTTGTCACAACATCTTCACGGAACACATTCTGTACCGGAAATACATGAGACATCGGTTCGATTCCTGCTGTGTCAAGTTCATTTAATGTATCTATATAATCCAGCATCTGCTCCATGTCTTTTTTCGCTGCTTCTTTCTCTTCCTCTGAAAGTTCCAGCTTGGCAAGGATTCCTACATACTCGATTGTTTCGTCGGATATTTTATTTGCCAATTTAATCATCCTTTCTTTCTACTCTGTCTTTGCTACTCCTGACAATTTCCAAAATCAGTATCATAAATTTCTCAGCTTATTGCGCCCTGTACCTGTACATATCATAGAAACTGTCATAATTCTGGTTTTTTACTGAACCGGACGGCGTCAGGATTAAATCCCCATCCACCACTTCCAGCTCCGTCCCTTCCGGGAAAACTGCATTTCTATAAGATTCTGATCCATCTGTATCATAAAACCAGAGTCCATAATTTTCATAATTGAGATTTTCATATTCCTCATCATAAAGATTACCAAGATAAATCTTATAACGAAGCTCCGCCCAGTCGACTCCTGATGCCTCGGTCACATCATACCATCCTGCCGGGAAATCTGTTCCCGCTGTATAAGTGTTTCCGGCTTTCAATGTCACCTGCTCCGTCAGCGGATTTTCTTCCAGCTGCATCTGTTCCGTCTGTGCATTCTCAGAATGAAACTGGACAACCAGTCCTGTATCAATCTTCAGATGACCTCCTGTGTACAGTCTCACATCATTCAGATAATCTCCTGCATCCGTATCTGACTCTTCTTCACTAAAATAAGAATAGTAATAAATTGAATTCTCAGGATCATCCTGCTGCATGGAGCCTTCTCCTGAGACAAGCTCCACTTCATAAGTCCCTTCCGGGATCTGTGCTCCGATCTCATACTCCCCATATCCTAATACACAATCATAAGTTGCTCCTGTCTCGGAAAGTTCTCTCGTTGTATTCATATATGGATCATACTCAGACTCCACTTCGCTGCCATCATCATTCCAGTCATAATCTGAGGAATGGAAATCATCCCCAAATGAGGAAATGAAATCACCAACTGAACCCGCAATGCTTGTAAATGCTACGATTGCTACGATGATTCCCGAAAGAATTCCACTGATTTTCCTGGCCTTTTTCTGTTCCTCATAAGATCCTGCATGAGCCTTCCGTCCGTTATGACTCTCACAGAGATGTCCCGCATCCTGCTTTTTCTCCCGGTTTTTTGTCTCTCCAGTGTCATTCTGTCGTTTCTGGGAATATGTCATTTTTTTCTTGCGGTCAAAACTGCTCTCATTCAGCCTGTAATTCTTTTTCTCCAGCTTTGTGTTATCCAGCCCGCAGGAACTGCAACGGCCATTAATCAATTTACCACCGCAAAGATAACATTCTTTTTTCTTAAACATAAAGATCCTCCCTCGTTTCTACTCCTTAAGTTTCTGACCACAACATCCTGTGGGCAGTTCTCTTTCTCAGTTCAGACCTTCACATCCAACAGTTTTTTCGTTCAATCCAGAGGATTGACCCGTTTTTTGTATTTTCTTCTTATGGTTCCAAACGACTTAAGTCTCTTGGGAATAATGTTGTTTCTCTTACATTGTCTTCGTTCATCATCTTCATTGTCAGACGTTCCATACCTATTCCAAGACCTCCGTGTGGTGGCATTCCATGCTTGAATGCACTTAAATACTGCTCCATGCCTTCATCTGTCATACCTCGCTTCTCCATCTTCGCAAGAAGTTCATGATAATCATGAATACGCTGTCCGCCGGTTGTGATCTCCATTCCTCTGAAAAGCAGGTCAAAACTGAGCGTGTAAGTCGGATCCTCCGGATCATCCATTGCATAGAATGGACGTTTCTTTGATGGGTAATGAGTAACGAATACAAAATCTGCATCCCACTCTTCCTTCGCATAACGGCTGATCAATGTCTCTTCCTCTGGTTCCAGGTCAAATGGGTTCTTGATCTTTCTGTCATACTTCTCGGATACCAGTCGTTTGATCTCGTCGAATCTTACTGCCGGAATATTATCTGTCTTCGGTACTTCGATATTCAGAATCTGAAGTTCTCTTGCATACTCTTTCTTCAACAGCTCCATCGTATACTGAAGAAATCCCGTTTCCATTGCCATGATATCTTCAAATCCATCAATATATCCCATCTCGAAATCAAGGCTTGTGTACTCATTCAGATGACGCTTTGTATTGTGTTTCTCTGCACGGAATACCGGTGCTGTCTCAAAGACTCTGTCGAATACTCCGACCATCATCTGCTTATAGAACTGTGGGCTCTGCTGAAGGATCGCCGGTCTGTGGAAATACTCCAGACGGAAAAGGTTCGCACCGCCCTCTGCACTCTTGGCACCAATCTTCGGAGTATGGATCTCTGTAAATCCCTCTTTATAAAGGAAATCACGGAACCCTCTTACGATTCCTTCCTGAATTCTGAACTTCGCACGCTCTCTGATATTTCTCAGAGAAATCGGTCTGTAGTTTAATTTTGCTTCCAGTGATGTGTTCAGCTTCCACTTTGCAATCGGAAGCGGCATTGGCTCTGCCGGCTCACTTAAGATCTTCAATTCGCCAAGGCGAATCTCAATCCCATTCGGAGCTTTCGCAGATTCTGCAAGCACACCTGTTACCTCTACTGTATCTGCTTCCTTCACATCTTTCAAGTCAAATTTGGAAATTCCTTCTTCATATACACACTGAACAAGTCCTTCTCTTTTTCTGAGAATAATGAATGCGATCGTTCCCATATCACGGATTGTATGGATCGCACCATTTACTTTCACTTCAGTTCCAATTCTTCCCTCTTCGAGAAGTTCACTCAGTTCCAATGTTTCCTTCTTTTTTACGCCTGTTACAAATTCCATTTTACTTCTCCTTTCAGATTCCAGCATCCCGGGAAGAAGCTTTCTAAATAAAAAAGCCCCGGGATACATCAGTATCCCGGGACGGAAATTACAATCATAATATCCGCGGTACCACCCGCATTGAATCTCAGTCTTCACATTTCAAATCTTATCTCTATCCCTGTGTAAGCCAGATTCCACTCTTTGCATGTAACGTATGCTCCACGTGCTGCCCTACTTCATCTGTTCAGACAGCCAGCTCCCAAGTGTTCCCATAATCCACTCCGCTGTCCGGCGCTCTCAGTCGGTGACGCCAACTTCCTGTCAGTTTCTGTGAATCAGAGTCTTGTTCTTTGCCTTTTTCTGGTTCAGCACTTTAGTCTGCTAAAACTTGTTTCCAATATTAGCACATCATTTTTTGATTTTCAAGAGTTTTTATCTGAATTGTCACACATTTTAACATTTCATCAGAATGGGGCTTTTTCAACCTATGGGTTTTGTGTACTTTCAACAATTTCTTCCTGTACCGTGCTTAATGCCTGATCCAGCTGGTTATCTGCTTTTGGATTCTCTTCGTCATACTGATATTCCACTTCCACATCCGGTTCAACACCTTTTCCATTGATGCTTCTTCCATTTGGAGTATAATACTCGGCAATCGTCACTTTCAGACAGGTTCCATCTCCCAGATCCATCAATTGCTGTACAACACCTTTTCCATACGTTGTCACTCCGACAATTTTTGCTGTTCCATAATCCTGTACTGCACCACTGAAGATTTCAGATGCGCTGGCACTGTACTGGTTTACAAGAACTGCCATTGGTTTCTTAAATTCATGCGTTCCGTCACAGGTGATTTCGTCTGTCTTTCCATTCTTGTCTTTTGTCGATACAATTGTACCTTCCGGAAGAAGCAGACGCAGCATATTCGTAACTGTATCAAGACTTCCGCCCGGGTTGTTTCTCAGGTCAACAACAAGACCCTGCATTCCCTGATTTTCAAGATCATCCAATGCTTCTTTGAACTGATCATAGGTTACTGTATCAAATTCAGACACTCTGATATATCCAATCTGGTTCTCTTTCATCTCATACGAAACTGTCTTCACTTCGATCGTATCTCGTGTAGCAGTCAGTTCCAGCTCTTCTCCGTCTCTGAGAACTGTAATCTTTACATCTGTTCCCTTTTCCCCTTTGATCCAGGACACCACCGTATCAAGCTGTTCATCACCAACCTCATGATCATCGATTTTCTCCAGGATATCTCCGGCTTTCAGTCCTGCTTTCTCTGCCGGAGAGTCTTCATAGACATTTACAATTGTCGCATAGCCCGTATCCGCATCCTTTGTCAGTGTTGCACCAACACCTGAAAATGTTCCGCTTGTTGATTCCATCAGAGCTTTCGTTTCATCTTCATCATAATAAACGGTGTACTTATCTCCCAGTGCACTCGTATATCCGGAATAAATTCCTTCCGCCAGCTTATCTGTATCAATTTCATCTCCATACAGATAATACTTATCGATCAAAGCATTCAGCTTATCCAGTTTTTTTGATACCTCTTTTTCTGTCACTTTACCGGATGCATAACTGCCGGATGTGTTCGTGATTACCCTGAATCCCCCCAGGAGAAGCAGGCCAACAAGAACTGTTGCAAGAACTCCGGTTACAATTCCTGCACCATATCCCCTTTTCTTTTTCTGTTCCATTCTCTGTCCCTTTCGCTGTTATCTAAAGAAAAGGACAAAGCAGAATCTTCCACTTTGTCCCCTTTATTCTTTGAATCACTTTCATGTAAACATGAAAGGAAGATTTTGAATCCCTTTGTCTTACATATAATTATTCGGATTCACCGCTGTTCCGTTAAGTTCTACCTGGAAATGTAGATGTGCTCCGGTTGAATATCCTGTGGAACCGACATATCCGATCTGTTGTCCTTTTTCCACTCTCTGACCGGCACTTACACAAATTGAGCTGTGATGCATATACTTTGTCACCAATCCATTTCCATGGCTTATAACAACCCAGTTTCCTGCACTGTTGCTCCAGCCTGCCGTAATGACTGTTCCGGCTGCTGCTGCATATGTAGGTGTTCCTGTCGGTGCAGCATAATCATTTCCTTTATGTGGTCTTGAGTCGAAAGAACGAACCTCACCGAAATAACTGGACTGGTACGTCATTCCCGGACATGGATGTGTGAAATATCCACTTCCGCTCACTACGTTTCCGCTGGAAGCCGGTCTGGAACTGCTGCTTCCACCGCTGCTGCTTCCGCTGTTATTCTTCTTTGCAGCCGCTGCCGCAGCAGCTGCGGCTGCTGCCTGCTCTTCCTGAAGACGTTTCGCTTCTTCTGCTTTCGCCTTAAGATCTGCAAGAAGGTTCGCATTATCTGTAATCTGATCCTGAATCTCTGCAATCTGCGCTTCCTTACTGCTGATCAGTGTCTGTGCCTCTGTCTGCTGACTCACCAGACTGCTCTGCAAGGTGTTGAGTTTCTCATATTCGTCCTGCAGTTTTGCTTCTTTCTCTTCCACAGCCTTTACTGTATCCTGAAAAGCTGTAAGCATATCTCTGTCATAAGAAGAGAGCTTCGATACATACTCTGCCTTATTAAGAAGATCACCAATATTGCTGCTGGACATCAGAATCTCAAGAAACTGCGTATTCCCGCCTTCATACATATATTTGATTCTCTTCTTCATGCTGTTATACTGATCATCCTCATCAACCTTCGCCTGTACAAGCTCTTCCTCAGCTGTTGAGATTTCAGTTTCCTTAGCACTTAATTCTTCCTGCGTCTTGTTCATCTGAGCAATGATAGAATTAAGCTTTGCAGCAAGTGTATCTTTTTCTGCCTGAGCTGCATTCTTCTGTGACTGCAGCTCATCCGCTTTTTTCTGTGCTTCATCAATTGTCACAGCACCGGAAGTAACTGTCATTGACAGCACCATTCCGATTGACAGAACCAGTGCTGTCACCTTTCTCATCCGTCTTTTCATAGGTATCTCCTATTACACTCTTAAGTGCTTACGAACAGTGAAGTAACTTCCGAGGAATCCGATTCCAATTCCCATTGCAAGCCCGATCGGCAACAGATAGATATATACATTTCCAACCGGAAGGAATGTGATGATATTCTTCAGAATACTAAACTTCTCCATAATATATACTGCAGCCTTGTCATAAAGGAAATATAACAGGGCAAGCGGAATAACTGCACCGAATAATCCGATGATCAGACCTTCGATCACGAATGGTGATCTTACAACAAAGTCTTTTGCTCCGATATATTTCATGATTGCAATCTCTTCTTTTCTGACTGTAATACCTGTTGTTACCGTATTACTGATCAGGAAGATCGATACTCCGAGAAGAATTGCGATAATTGCAATTGAAACATATGCAACAAGCATATTCACACTGGAAAGTGTATTTGCTACAACATCTGACTTTTTAACTTCTCTTACTCCATCAAGGCTCTGCGCAAACTTAACCAGATCCTGCTGCGTAGCTGAAAGAGATTTACTCTTTGCAATCAGATCCTTACTATTCCCTTTTAAAGTCTTCATATAGACTTCATAGTTATCTGAACTTGCCAACGGGTTATCATCTTTGAAACCTTCTGCAAGTTCCGGGTTATCTCCAAAATATTCTTTCTGGAATGATTCCCATGCATCGTCCGCTGATATATAGTTTACTTTTGAAACATCATCTCGTGATCTAAGCTGTTCTCCAATTGCATCCTTCTGTTCCTGCGTTGCATCCACATTAAAGAAAACAGTAATTGCAACACCTTCTTCTGCGCTTTTAATAATATACTGGAAGTTAACAAGCAGTGAGAAAAACAATCCAAACAGGAAAATACATGCTGACATCGTCGCTATGGATGCGAGTGAAAACATCTTGTTTCTCCAGATATTCTTAACGCCCTGCTTTCCAACGTATCCAAATGTACTAATCCTCATTTATATACCCACCTTTTTTCTCATCACTGACGATTACGCCCTGCTTCATAGTAATGACGCGCTCGTTCATCTCGTTTACGATCTCCTGGTTATGTGTAACAACAAGTACTGTTGTTCCACGCTCATTCGCCTCTTTCAGCAGACTCATGATCTCCCATGAGTTTGTCGGGTCGAGGTTTCCTGTCGGCTCATCCGCCAGCAGAATGGCAGGTTCATTTACAATTGCTCTTGCAATCGCTACTCGCTGCTGCTCTCCACCTGAGAGTTCCTTTGGGAATGACTTGTATTTCTGTGCAAGTCCTACCAGTGACAGAGCTGCCGGTACCTTCTTCTTGATCACACGGGTCGGTGTCTCAGTCACACGCAAAGCGAATGCAATATTCTCATAAATATTACGATCCTTCAGAAGACGGAAATCCTGGAACACAACTCCAAGTCCTCTTCTGTATTTAGCAATGTTTCTGTGTTTCATACGGTTCAAATTCTGGCCGTTGACGATAATAGTACCCTCTGTCGGATTCAGTTCCTTCATGATCAGTTTGATCAATGTAGACTTACCTGATCCACTGTCACCAACGATGAATACGAATTCTCCGCGTTCAATCTTCACGGAAACTCCATTCAAGGCTGCGTGACCTTTGGAATACTCCTTCGTCACATTCCTTAATTCAATCATATGTTCCTCCTAAAACTTATCTATACTCCTACGGTTCTAGTACTCTAACGTCTCCATATACTTCATATACTTTACTACCATTAAAGCAATCTTGAAAGTAATGGCATCCTCAAACACACGCAGATCCAGACCTGTGCTCTTCTGAAGCTTATCCAGTCTGTATACCAGTGTATTTCTGTGGATATAGAGCTGTCTGGATGTCTCTGATACATTAAGACTGTTCTCAAAGAACTTATTGATCGTTGTCAATGTCTCTTCATCAAAGTCATCCGGAGATTTTGCTTCGAAAATCTCTTTGATAAACATCTTACAAAGTGGCAGCGGCAGCTGATAGATCAGACGGCCGATTCCAAGTGTTGTATAAGCAACAATATCCTTCTCATCAAAGAAGATCTTACCTACATCAAGTGCAAGCTTCGCCTCTTTGTATGACTTGGATACTTCCTTGATATCACTTACGATGGTTCCGTATGCAATATGGATCTGCTCGTCGCCTCCCTCTGCCTGGAGCGTATCCAGCATCTCTTTCGCCATCTTCTCAAGTTCCTTATTGCCATCCTTATCTGAGAGTTCTTTCACAACAATAATATTCTTCTCATCAACAGCTGTGATAAAGTCTCTTGACTTTCCTCCCAGAAGATTTCTCACATTATCAAGTGCAGCACTGTCTTTCTCGTGCGATGTTTCAATAATAAAGATAACACGTTTTACTTCTGTGTCAATATGTAATTTCTTTGCGCGATTGTAAATATCTACCAGAAGAAGATTGTCTAAAAGAAGGTTTTTGATAAAGTTATCCTTGTCAAAACGCTCTTTATAAGCTACAAGCAGGCTCTGGATCTGAAATGCCGCGATCTTACCAAGCATATACACATCTTCTGTCTCGCCATCTGCAAGTAAAACATATTCCAGACGCTGTTCATCAAAGATCTTAAAGAACTGGCATCCCTGGATCACCTGGCTGTCTGCCGGTGATTCAACAAAAGAAAGAACCGCTTCCCCACAATCTTTTGCCATATCAAATGTTGCTGCAAGTTCCTTGCCCTCTGTGTCAAGTACACAGAAATCAACCCTTGATATTCCCTTTAATCCTTCAATAGTGTTTTGAAGTATCTGATTCGAAATCATCCTTTTTTCCTCCACTCTGTACGATGTATTGCTGATCACAGCAAACTGTAAGTAGTAACACGCATGTGCATATTCCACAATTTTTTCGTATGCATTATTTATCCGTACACATACCCTTATATTATATTAAGGCAAAACAGCAAAAAAAGAAAGAGGAAATCCATCTTTTTTATGCATTTATTCGTCGAATCCATGAAATATTCACATTTTTATCGTTTAGCATTCTTCACAAAGGCTAATTCTGTTTCTCTACTTTATAGCGAAATACTTTCTTTACTAACATTCTCTTTATCCGGCTTGTCATCTTTCTGTCGTCAAAGCTGCGCATCAGAACTGATCCACAGCCAATCCAGACTCTTGTGTCAAGCAATGCCCGGTTCTGCTCAATAAAATCTTCCTGCGCCGGCGACGGAAGGACTGATAAAATACAATCTGCCTCAGATCCATTGACTGCATTCACAATTCCATGGATCCTGTCTGCATCCGTCAGTTCTCCGTCTTCCAGATGGATCACGGCATCTCCTACCACACGGATTCCCTGGTTATACCTTGCAAGAGCTTCCTCTGCTTTCACCAGTTCCTCCTGACTGGCTGCCAGAAGATAGATCTTATGATGGTTCTTCTGTAAATATTTCAAAAACATTCTTAAGAATAATTTATTATCCGTCTCCCGCAGCAGTCTTGCATCGTCAGCTTTTGCTGCCTCAAGAATCTCTACACTTCCCGGGAGGATCAGATCCTGCATGGAAACCTTTTTTTTCCACTCCGGATTCTCATGTTCTTTCATCAGCGATTCCATCGATACAAGCTCAATGGTATTGACGGAATCACCTTTCATGAATTCGATTGCCTGCATCATCGCTTCTTTTGCCTTAATACAGGAAATCTCCACATCAAATATTGAAATTTTTTCTGTCATTTATGCCACCAAAGTTATCACTTTCCAAAAAACTCTGCGAATTCTAACGCAAAATAATTTCTCCCCATTCTGCCTATTCTACCAAATTTATCCTTATTTGTCAAAATCTGTGTCATTTAAAATTTTACTTTTGTTTATTCTTTCGCATTTTCATCCGTGATTTCTGTCTGTTTTTTTATCTCTCGTCTTCTTCCGGTGACCATTCCGCCAATCCGCCCTGTCTCTTTTGATGTCAATGACTTCCATCCATCCTGCATCACGCGATCTAAAAGGCCTAATTCTTCTGCTATCTCATACTTCAGTTTTTCTTCCGGTTCAAGTTTCGTAAGATTGATCGTCTTTTCCTTTTTTCTTCCCATACTTCTTTCTGCTGCTTACAGCAACCTCCTTTTCAGAAGTATTTACCGGAAAAAAATTTTTATTCGCCGCTCACATGAATCGCACCGAGAATCTCTCCGATCGGTGCGGCAATTGTAAGCTCTGCCCGGACGGTTCTGGCCGTCTCTGATTTATTAATCACAACAAGATGTTTTCCGTGAAAATAATCAATAAAGCCTGCTGCCGGATAGACAACAAGTGACGTTCCGCCGATGATCAACAGATCAGCTGATGAAATTGCTTCGACTGCCCCCTGGATTGTCTTCTGGTCGAGTCCTTCTTCATAAAGTACTACATCCGGCTTGATCATACCGCCACAGCTGCATCTTGGAATCCCATCTGAATTCTTCACATATTCTGCATCATAGAACTTCCCACATTTCATACAGTAATTTCTGTGGATACTTCCATGAAGTTCATAAACGTTTCTGCTTCCTGCCGCCTGATGCAGCCCGTCAATATTCTGTGTCACAACAGCCTGCAGTTTCCCGGCCTGCTCCAATTCTGCCAGCTTCAGATGGGCAGCATTTGGCTTTGCATCCAGAATCATCATCTTCTCTTTGTAAAACTCATAGAATGCTTCCGGATATTTCATAAAAAAGCTGTGGCTGACCACCTGTTCCGGTGAATACTTATATTTCTGATGATAAATTCCTGTTGCACTTCGAAAATCCGGAATATTACTTTCTGTTGATACACCGGCTCCTCCAAAAAACACAATCCGGTTACTCTCATCAATCATTGACTGCAGCTGTTCAATCTCTTTCTCGTACATCTTGCATTCTCCTTTCTCAAACCGCACTTGCCAGATTCCTGTCACCTTAAGGCACGCTGCCTTCTGCACCGGCGAAATGTTTATAAAAAAGACAGGTCCGTCCTTCACCTGCATTCAGCTGTGTCTGACTCCCTGTCTTTTCTTAAGTAACCCTGTTCCCAGTGCATCTGGAAAGCGATCTTATCTCTCTTATTTCTATCTTACAGATCGATTTTTCCTGTTGTATCTCCGTTAACAACATAATATGCTGCTGACTCTTCCGGTTTCAGATAAATCTTAACATCTTTCATGTCACCGACTTTATTCTTCAAATCCTTTGTCCATACATCTTTGACTTTCTTAAGGATCTCTTTCTCTGTATACTCTTTACCGGAGAACTGAAGGAAGAACTCTGTCTTCAACTCAGCTTTCTTTGTAGTCTTAGCTGCTGTTGTCTTTCTAGCTGCTTTCTTCACTGTCTTCACAGCCTTTTCAGCTTTATCTTCTGCTTTTGCTGCAACCTTCTTAGCTGCCTTCTTCACTGTCTCTTTCACTTCTTCTGCCTGAACTTCTGGTGTATCTACCAGCACTGCTGCCTTTGTCTCAAGTTTCTTTGTTGTGTCTTTCTTTGTCTCGATTGCTTTCGCAGCTGCTGTCTCTTTCTTCTCTGCCTTTACTGTTGCTGTTTCAGCTTTTTTCTCTGCCGGTTTCGCTGTTGTTGTTTTTGTTTCCTCTGCTTTTACGGCTTTTGTTGTTGAAGATGTCTTCTTTGTTACCATACTTGTTTCCCTCCTAAAATATACACCCAAGTATATCGGCACTACCTCATTACAATGTTATTCTGAACGCGAAATAATGACATGGACTTTTGTCCGTAATGATAAATTATTCACGATACGGATTATTGTAACTCATTTTTGACAAAACGTCAAATTTTCCTTGATTTTCCTTAAGAATTATCATGTTATCGTGTTACTGTTCCTCTGAAGAATAGCCTCTGAAAAATTCTGAAAGTCCGTCCAGTGTCTTCATAAGAACCGGGATCTCTTTTTCATCCAGTCTGCTCAGCACAGCATTTGTCATCTCTTTGTGAAACTCCTCATGATGATAGTATGCCTTCTCCCCTTTTTCTGTCAGCCAGATATACACCACTCTTCTGTCCTCTTCACCGCGGGCACGCATCACGTACTTCTTGTTGACCAGGCCATTCACCGCTGTAGTCAGAGACCCTGCCGTAATCTTCATCTTCTTTGCCACGACAGACATCGTTGTCTTTCCCGAAACACCGATTGCTTCTATTATATGCATATCGTTGTTTGTAATATCTTTAAATTCCTCTGTGATGATCGCTTTTTTCTCCAGCTCCCAGATTTCATTGAATAAATGTACCAGAATGTCATTGATGGTATTATACGCATCCATCTTTTTTCCTCCTCGTCTTCTACTGTTCTCTGATCTTTTCAAACAGTTCTTTTCTATTTGATCTTCCGGGATTATGTTCATTCTGGTCTTCTACACCTGCTCAGACACTGCCACAATTGTTGCCTCTTACATGTTTCGGAATCTGTCATATCTTCTATCTGTCAGTTGTTTTTCTGAAAGACTTCCATATTGCTCAAGGAAATGTTCCATCTTCTCTTCCAGTTCACAGAGCACGGGAACCATCGTATCTTCCCTGTACACTTCAGGCTCGCGAATTATTTCTTCGATCACCTTAAGTTCCTTAAGATCTGCTGCTGTCAGACGCATCACCCCTGCCGCCTCTGACGCTCTCTTGCTGTCTTTCCACAAGATGCTTGCGAATCCTTCCGGTGAAAGTACTGAATACACTGCATTCTCCATCATCCACACTTCATCTGCAACTGCAAGTGCAAGCGCACCGCCGCTTCCACCTTCTCCGATTACAATTGAAAGAACCGGCACTTTCAAAGCTGACATCTCATACAGATTCCGGGCAATTGCCTCGCCCTGTCCACGCTCTTCTGCCTCCATTCCGCAGAAAGCCCCCGGAGTATCTACAAAACAGATGACCGGACGATGGAACTTTTCTGCCTGTTTCATCAGACGCAGTGCTTTTCTGTAACCTTCCGGAGACGGCATTGCAAAATTCCGTTCCAGATTCTCTTTCGTTGTCTTTCCTTTGCACTGGGCAATCACAGTAACTGCTTTTCCATGAAAATACGCGATTCCGCCTACCACTGCCAGATCATCTTTATAGTATCTGTCTCCATGTAATTCTACAAAATCTGTAAACAGTCTGTCAATATAATCCTTGCCAACCGGACGTTCTTTTTCCCTGGATTTCAAGACACGCTCCCAGGCTGACACGTTTTCTTTTACTGCAGAGATATTTTTTCTGTTCTCTTTTTTCTTTTCCGGATATTCTTCTTCCTTCTCATCTGTAACCGTATGCATTTTCAGAATCTGTCCCAGTACTTCCTTCATCTCATCCCTGGTTACAATTCGATCAACAAATCCATGCTCAAGAAGGAATTCTGCTCTCTGAAATCCTTCCGGCAGTTTCTGTCCGATTGTCTGCTCGATCACACGCGGACCGGCAAAACCGATCAGTGCTCCCGGTTCTGCAAGAATGATATCACCAAGCATCGCAAAACTTGCTGTCACTCCACCAGTCGTTGGATCAGTCAAAACCGGTACATAAAGTAGTCCCGCGTCACTATGACGTTTCAGTGCTGCTGAAGTCTTTGCCATCTGCATCAGGGAAATGATTCCCTCCTGCATACGTGCACCTCCGGAACAGGTAAAAAGAACAACAGGAAGTCTCTCCTCTGTTGCACGCTCGACCGCACGGGTAATCTTTTCTCCTACCGCATGTCCCATACTGGCCATCATAAATCTTCCGTCACAGACTCCGATCACGACCGGCTGTCCACAGATTGTTGCTTTTCCTGTAACAACCGCTTCATCAAGACCGGTCTTTTCTCTTAAAGCTTCGACTTTTTCTGTATAGCCTCGGAAATCCAACGGATTCTCCGGTCTTTCACCTTCGTCGATCTTTGCATCCCATTCTTCAAAAGAGCCTGCGTCTGTCACAAGCTCAATTCTCTTATATGCCGGAATACGAAAGTATCCATGACATTTAGGACAAATATATTTTCCGGTGATTACTTCATCTGTTAAGATTGCTGCACCGCATTTATTACATTTTTTCAAAATACCTTCCGGTGCTTCCGGCTTTCTTCTGTTTCGTGAATGAATCGAAGTGATCTTCTCTCCGGTCTTTTTAAACATATTATGCAGTCTCATTCATCATTCCTCCGATAAACTCCACATCAATATCTCCAGATATGAATTTTTTATGATTCAAAATCTCATACTGATAATCAATATTTGTGTCCACGCCCTCGATAATAACTTCCCCAAGTGCGCTTCTCATTTTACGGATAGCCTCTTCTCTGTCGTCAGCATGAACGATCAGTTTCGCAAGCATGGAATCATAATACGGCGGGACCTCATACCCCGTATAAATTGCTGTATCTACGCGGACTCCTTCCCCACCCGGGAAGTGCACATCTGTGATTTTTCCAGGAGATGGGCGGAAATTCTTCTCCGGATTCTCTGCATTGATCCTGCATTCGATCGCATGTCCTGTAATCTTGATGTCTTTCTGCTGAAGTTTTAGTCTCTGTCCATCAGCAATCTTAATCTGTTCTTTGATCAGATCAATCCCTGTCACCCATTCTGTCACCGGATGTTCCACCTGGATTCTCGTATTCATCTCCATAAAATAAAATGCACCGCTCTTCTCCAGGAGAAATTCAATCGTTCCGGCGTTTGTGTAATGAGCTGCCTTCGCCGCTTTCACCGCAGCTTCTCCCATCTTCTTTCTCAATTCCGGAGTCAGTGCTTCTGACGGAGATTCCTCGATCATCTTCTGATGATTTCTCTGAATGGAACAGTCTCGTTCTCCAAGATGGACGACATTTCCATACTTATCTGCAAGGATCTGAAATTCTATATGACGCGGATGTTCTACAAAATGTTCCAGATACATTGTTCCGTCTCCGAATGCCATCTGCGCTTCTTTCTGTGCTGTCTGGAAGCTTGCCTGGAACTCATCCGGTGTCTGTGCGACACGCATTCCTTTTCCACCACCGCCAAGTGCTGCTTTAACAATGACCGGATAGCCGATCTCACTAGCGATCTTCTCGCCTTCTTCTACGGTATAGACAGGCTCCTTGCTTCCCGGAATGACCGGAACACCGGCTGCCACCATCGTATTTCTTGCAACAGATTTGTTTCCAAGAGCACTGATCACCTTCGAATCCGGTCCGATATATGTGATCTTGCACTGTTCACACAACTCTGCAAATTTACTGTTTTCAGAAAGGAATCCGAATCCCGGATGAATCGCATCTGCGCCTGACACAAGTGTCGCACTGATGATATTCTGCATATTCAGATAACTTTCTGCGGATGGAGCAGGACCTATACAGACTGCTTCATCTGCGAGCTGGGTATGCAGCGCATCTTTATCTGCCTCAGAGTAAACAGCAACTGTACGGATTCCCATTTCTCTGCAGGCGCGGATCACCCGGACTGCAATCTCCCCTCTGTTCGCAATTAAAATCTTCTCTATCATTTCTTCTGCTCCTGATTTTTTTATTCTCCGACCATAAATGTAAGTTCTGCAGTAACAACGACCTTTCCGTCAACTGTTGCCACAGCTTCTCCTACGCCTACCGGTCCTTTTCTTTTAATGATCTTTGTTTCTAATTTCAACTGATCTCCCGGAAATACCATTCCTTTAAAACGACATTTCTGCACGCCACCGAAGAATGCGATCTTTCCCTGATTCTCCGGTACACTCAAGATTGCAACTGCCCCTGTCTGTGCAAGTGCCTCAAGGATCAGAACTCCCGGCATTACTGCTTTCTGTGGGAAATGTCCGCGGAAGAAATCTTCATGATAAGAGACACCTTTGTATCCAATTGCATATTCTCCCGGAACATAATCTTCAATCTTATCAATCAAAAGAAATGGATGTCTGTGCGGAATAATTTCCTGAATCTGTTCTACATTTAAACTGTTCATATCTGAATCCCTTTCTTAAACAATTCTAAAAAGCGGCTGGCCGTATTCTACCGGCTCTCCATTTTCTACAAGAACTTCTGCAACTGTACCAGCACATTCGCTCTCGATCTCATTCATAAGCTTCATCGCTTCTACGATTCCGACAACCTGTCCGGCCTCAACCTTGTCACCAACCTTGACAAAACTTGGTGCATCTTCTGCCGGTGCGGCATAGAAAGTTCCAACCAGAGGTGAAACGATCAGTTCTCCTTCTGTTTCTTTTATTACTTCCTGATGCTCTTCTTGTGTATGATCCGCTTCATTTCCTGGCTTTTGCAGAATTTCTGCTGTCTGAAGATCTGCTGTGACAGTTCCTGTCACCGGAACGACTCCCGGACTCTGGATAATCTCCACCTTCTGCTGCTCTTTCTTCAGATTCAGCTTTGTTCCGTTTTCTTCATATTTAAATTCTGTAAGCGTAGAAGCAGAGACTGCTTCGATCAGCTTTAATATTTCTTCCATCTTCATCTTCGCTTCTCCTTACTCTTCGAAACGTTTTACAAGAAGAGACACATTGTGTCCGCCAAAACCAAGAGAATTAGAAATTACACAGTTCACTTCTTTCTCTACCGGTGCGCCTACTGCATAATTCAATCCACATTCCGGATCTACATTCTTTGTACCAACTGTCTGATGGATAAAATTATCCAGAATACTCTTTACGCAGACAACAAACTCTACTGCTCCTGCTGCTCCAAGAAGATGACCGATCATAGATTTTGTTGAATTGACAACTACATTTTCAGCCGCATCTCCTAATGCATAACAGATTGCGCGTGTCTCAAAGAGGTCATTGTGGTGTGTGCTTGTTCCATGGGCATTGATATAGTCCACTTCTTCCGGTGCCACACCTGCCTCTTTCATTGCAAGTTTCATCGCCATCCCGGCTCCTTCTCCGTTCTCTGCCGGAGAAGTGATGTGATAAGCATCTCCTGTAGAGCCGTATCCAGCGAGTTCTGCGTAAATCTTCGCGCCTCTTGCTTTCGCGTGTTCAAGTTCTTCCAGAACAACGATTCCGGCTCCTTCTCCGAGAACAAATCCATCCCTGTCCTGATCAAACGGACGGGAAGCTGTCATCGGATCTTCGTTTGTAGACAGTGCTGTTAATGCAGTAAATCCTGCAATTCCTGTCGGACAGATGCAGCTCTCTGTACCACCTGCCACACAGACATCCAGGTCACCATACTGGATTGCACGAAGTGCATCTCCGATACTGTTAGATCCTGATGCACATGCTGTCACAACATCAGTACATTTTCCTTTCAGTCCAAGCTGAATGGATACATTTCCTGCTGCCATATTGGAGATCATCAGTGGAACCATCAGTGGATTCACACGCGCCGGTCCTTTTGTCTGGATCTTGTCATAGTTCTGTTCTACACAACTGAGACTTCCGATACCGGAACCGATGATCGTTCCTACACGGTAAGGGTCTTCCTGCTCCATATCAAGTCCTGCATCTGCAAATGCTTCCTTCGCTGCTGCAACCGCATACTGGGAGAACAGTTCCATTCTCTTCGCTGCCTTGAAATCCATTCGTTCTTTTCCAACGAAATCTTTCACTTCTGCTGCCAGCTTAACCTTATAATCTGTTGTATCAAATTTTGTGATCGGACCAATTCCAACTTTACCTGTTTTGATCCCGTTCCAGAATTCTTCTACTGTATTTCCAATCGGTGTCACCGCACCCATTCCGGTTACAACAACTCGTCTCTTCATTTTCCTACTCCTTCTATTCTTACATCGCCATTCCGCCGTCAACATGCAGCGTCTGGCCTGTGATATAACGTGCTTCATCAGAAGCAAGAAATGCCGCCGCATTCGCAATATCTTCTGTCTCTCCAAACTTTCCGAGAGGGATCTGAGCAACTGCTCCTTCTTTCACCTTCTCTGAAAGCACTTCTGTCATCTCAGTGTTAATAAATCCAGGTGCGATCGCATTTACGGTAATTCCTCTGGACGCCAGTTCTCTTGCCGCACTCTTTGTAAGTCCGATCACACCGGCCTTTGATGCGGAATAATTAGCCTGTCCTGCATTTCCAAGAACACCTGACACAGAAGACAGGTTAATGATTCTTCCGGATCTCTGACGCAGCATCTGTCTTGAGACTGCACGGATACAATGGAAAGTTCCTTTCAGATTCGTATCGATCACAGCATCAAAATCCTCTTCTGCCATTTTCATAAGCAGCCCGTCTCTTGTAATTCCTGCGTTGTTCACAAGGATATCGATTCTTCCGAATTCTTTTATGATTGTCTGAAACATCTCATCACAAGATGCTGCATCTGCCACATCACACTGCATGATCTGCGCCGTTCCGCCTGCAGACTCAATCTCTGTTTTCACTCCCTGTGCGCGCTCTTTGGATCCATTATAGTTGATCACTACGGTTGCGCCCTCCTGTGCCAGACGCAGTGCGACCGCTCTTCCGATTCCTCTGGAAGCACCTGTCACTACCGCAACTTTTCCAGTCAGTCTGTCTAACATAATTCATTTACCACCTTATCTACATCTTCCCAGGTTCCGACATTATACACTTTCACCTCGCGGTTTATCTTTCTCAGGAAACCAGCCAGTGTTCTTCCAGGTCCGATTTCAACAAATGTATCTACACCGTCTGCGATCAGAAGTTCCATACTCTGCTGCCAACGCACGGAAGATGCCACCTGACGCGCGAGCAGTTCTTTTGTCTTTGTAATATCAGTCACATATTCTGCTGTCACATTCGTCACATATGGAATCTGAAGATCAGAAAAATCTACCTGTTCCAGCTCTTTTCCAAGTTCTTCTCCTGCCTGTTCCAGAAGAGAAGAATGGAACGGTCCACTGACATTCAGCGGAAGGACTCTCTTTGCTCCGGCTTCCTTCAGTGCATCTGCTGCCTGTTCCACATCTTCCTTCCATCCTGTAATCACAATCTGTCCCGGACAATTGTAGTTGGCGATCATTACACCACTTCGATCTGCCAGTACTTCCTCAATCTTTCCGGCATCCAGTCCAAGAACCGCTGCCATGGCTCCCTGTCCACCCGGTACTGCATTCTGCATCAGAATACCGCGCTTTCTCACTGTTGTGATTGCATTTTCTGTGCTCATTCCTCCTGCTGAAGCAATCGCACAATATTCACCCAGGCTTAAGCCTGCTGTGACATCCGGGGCGAGTCCCCGTTCTCTTAATACCTTCTCCATTGCCATACAGACAGTTACAAGTGCTGCCTGTGTATATTCTGTCTGATCCAGAAGATCATTTTCTTCAAAGCAGAGTGCTTTCATATCCAGTCCAAGCAGTTCACTTGCACGGTCGACCACCTCTGCCGCCGTCTTACTGTTTTCATAGAAATCTTTTCCCATTCCGGCTTTCTGTGCGCCCTGTCCCGGGAAAATAAATGCGATCTTACTCATAGAATCCTTTTCCTCCGATCAGTTCATCTGTCTGTGAAACCAGCTTCTGGATCACTTCCTGACAGGTAAGCTTCTCTTTGATCATACCTGCGATCTGTCCTGCCATCACGCTTCCGGTCTGAACATCTCCGTCAACAACAGCTCTCCTGAGTCCTCCAAGTGTCAGGTGCTCAAGTTCTTCGAATGTTGCTCCTGCCTGCTCTTTTTCAAGATACTCTTTCGTCATCTTATTACGAAGGGCACGAACCGGATGACCTGTAGATCTTCCTGTTACGCGAGAATCAATATCCCTTGCTTTCAGAATGCATTCTTTATAATTCTCATGCACCTGCGCTTCTTCTGTCACAACAAAACGTGTTCCAATCTGAACGCCCTCTGCTCCGAGCATAAATGCTGCTGCAATTCCTCTTCCATCTGCGATTCCTCCGGCTGCGATCACCGGGATTTCAACTGCATCCACAACCTGCGGAACGAGAACCATCGTTGTATTTTCACCGATATGTCCGCCTGCTTCTGTTCCTTCTGCCACCAGAGCATCTGCTCCACAACGCTGCATTCTCTTCGCCATCGCTACAGAAGCAACTACAGGAATCACTTTGATTCCGGCTTCTTTCCACATCTTCACATATTTTTCCGGAGATCCTGCACCTGTCGTGACAACTGCAACACCTTCCTCAACAGCAACCTTTGCGACTTCATCTGCATAAGGACTGATCATCATAATGTTGATTCCAAACGGTTTATCTGTCAGTTTCTTTGCCTCACGGATCTGTTCTCTGACCCACTCGGCCGGTGCGCTTGCCGTTCCGATCAGTCCAAGCCCACCGGCATTTGAAACTGCTGCCGCCAGATGATATTCTGCAACCCATGCCATACCGCCCTGAATGATCGGGTACTCAATTCCAAGTAATTCTGTTATTCTCGTTCTCATAAGAACTCCCTTCTTGATCACTGCTCTATCAACGGTTCTCTCGGATTGGCTGCCGAAAAGGAACCGGAATGCTTCGTTTTCTACTAGTTCTATACTTCTACTTGTGTGATTCGATGTATTTTACAACATCACCTACTGTTGTGATCTGCTCCAGATCTTCAGAAGGAATCTCTACTTCAAAAGCTTCCTCGAATGCCATTACCATCTCAAAAAGATCCAGGGAATCTGCTCCGAGATCCTCTTTGAAGGATGTTGTCTCACTTAATGTGCTTTCCTCTACGTTTAATGACTCTGCTACGATTTCTTTTACTTTTTCTAACATAATTTTGTTTTCCTTTCTTGAATTTACCATTCCATCAGGCATCCTGCCCATGTAAGTCCTGCCCCGAATCCGGCAAGTATGATTTTCTGACCTTTTTTCAGCTTTCCATCCCGATTCATTTCATTTAAAAGGATTGGAACTGATGCCGCCGACGTATTCGCATATTCACCAAGATTCATTGGGAACTTCTCAATCTCTACGCCGACCCTCTTTGCAGCCGCTTCAATGATTCGTCTGTTTGCCTGATGCAAAACAAAGTAATCCACATCTTCTCTTGAAACCTCTGCTTTTTTCAACATTTCTTCGATGATTTCCGGTACTTTTCTCACAGCGAACTTAAAAACTGCCTGTCCATCCATCCGGATTACCGGAGTTTCTTCTGTTCCATACTGTAAGGTTAATGCCTCTCCCTTGTCTCCTGCCGAATGTGCCATGGCCGTATAGACTGCTTCTGTGCTTTCACTTTCTTCTCCCCGGAGAACCACTGCACCTGCACCGTCTCCAAACAAAATACAGGTTCCACGATCTTTCCAGTCTACAATTCTGCTCATCTTCTCTGCACCGATCACCAGTGCGGTCTTAACAAGCCCTGAACGGATATAAGACTGCGCCGTATTCAATGCGAGAATAAATCCCGAACAGGCTGCATTCAGATCGTATCCCCATGCATGAACTGCACCGATTGCTTTCTGCACTTCGCAGGAAGTATTCGGAAATACTGTTTCTGAAGAAGACGTCGCCACAAGGATCAGGTCTATCTCTTCTGCTTTCAGCCCACTGTCTGTAAGAGCTTCTTCTGCTGCTTTTGCTGCCATAAAAGATACCGTCTCCTGTTTTGCGAGATGTCGGCTTTGGATTCCTGTGCGTTCCCGGATCCATTCATCACTTGTGTCGACCAGAGAGGACAATTCCACGTTGTCCATTCGATGGGACGGTATGTACGATCCTGTCCCGCATATTCTTCCTATCATATCTCTTCTCCAACTCTGTCAAAGTAATTGTTGCTATTCTTAGTATGTCTTGCAACTGCTCTCATTTCTTTCCAAAACTTTAAGCGTGTTTGCTTTGAGTCTTAAATACTTTGACTTTCAAAGTATATCACAAATAAACTATATGTCAAGATGTTTTTAGACATGTTTTCTTTTTTTGTCTATTATCTTTTCTATTTGAATCTATCTTGGTTACGCAGTATAATAAAGGCAGAATATATATAAAGTTATCTCTCTGGAAAGGAATTTCATTATGAAATACAAGAATATTGTTTTTGACTTTGGAAATGTCATCGGACGTTTTGATGGGAAAGCGATCCTCTCAGAATTCTGCCCATATGAAGAAGAACTGGATTATTTATCCGAAATCGTTTATAAACGCTGGGCAGAACTTGACGCCGGCACACTTGATTATGATAGTTACATAAATGAAGTCATTGATCAGATCCCGGAACATTTAAAAGACTGCATCCGCCAATTTGCAAAAGAATGGCCGCGCTGCACTACTTTGCTTCCGGATACGATTACATTTATCCACGAATTAAAAGAGCGCAATGTACCAATCTATCTGCTGTCTAATGCTCCAACTTATTTTGCTGAATACTATGAAGGAAGTGAACTTCTCTCTCAGTTTGACGGAATCTTGTTTTCCGGACCGATCCGGCTTGCAAAACCATCTCCTGAAATCTACAGTCATTTTCTCAGGAAATTTGATTTAAAAGCAGAAGAATGTTTCTTTATCGATGATCTCGAAGCGAATATTAATGCAGCAAAAGAAGCCGGAATGGGTGGACTTGTATTTACTGGCGATATCAATGAAGTAAAAAAAGCAATTGGGTTCTGATCCAATTGCTTTTTCTATTCTCCCCTGCCTTAATCTCTTATCGATTAAACGCTTTGAATTCTCTCTGTGCTTCACGCTTCTGATCTTTCTTTGCGATTGTCTCACGCTTGTCATAGAGCTTCTTACCTTTGGCAAGTCCAATCTCAATCTTCACAAGACTTCCACTGAAATAAACCTGTAGTGGAACGACTGTGATTCCCTGCTCTTTCATCTTACCAAATATTTTAAGAATTTCCTTCTTATGAAGAAGCAGCTTTCTCACACGAAGCGGATCTTTGTTAAAGATATTCCCCTTCTCATAAGGACTGATATGCATACCATAGATATACATCTCTCCGTCTTCCACACGGATAAATGCTTCCTTGATACTACACTTTCCCATACGAAGAGACTTTACTTCTGTGCCATGCAGAACAAGTCCCGCTTCATATTTCTCAAGAATAAAATAATCATGATATGCTTTTTTATTATTCGCAATAAGTTTTTTCTCTGTCTTTGCCATCTGATTCCATCCTCTAACTCATCTATTTTAACCGCACTCCTGCAAGTATTATGCCAGCTCGAAATTAATTGTCCGAAGCAGCTTATCTGCATCACTTACACGGACACGCACATTTTCACCGAGTTTATATGTCTTTCCTGTATGCTCTCCGACCATTTCATACGTCTGCTCTATGAAATTATAATGATCGTCCCGCAGATCCACAACATGGACAAGTCCTTCCACTGTATTCGGAAGTTCTACATAGATTCCCCATTTTGTAACACCGGAAATAACACCTTCGTACTCTTCTCCAATATGCATGCGCATATATTCTGCTTTCTTCATCTTCACAACTTCACGCTCTGTCTCTTCTGCCAGTCGTTCTCTTTCACTACACTGTTTCGCCACTTCCGGGAGAATCTTATCATAATGCTCTATACGATTCTCATTCAATCGTCCGCGCAGATTCTCCTTGATAATTCTGTGAATCTGAAGATCCGGATAACGACGGATCGGAGAAGTGAAATGTGTATAATATTTCGCTGCCAGTCCAAAGTGTCCTGTATTCTCTGTTGTATATTTTGCCTGACACATGGAGCGTAATGTAAGTCTGCTGATCAGAGCTTCTTCCGGGGTTCCTTCCACCTGACTAAGAAGTTTCTGAATCTCCTTTGGCTTTACTTCATCATGCACATGAATATGATAACCGAAATTATTGATAAATGTACTCAGTTTCTTTATCTTCTCTTCATCTGGAACTTCATGCGTTCTGTAGAGAAATGGAACCTCTCTCCAAAAATATTCTTCTGCCACTGTCTCATTGGCAAGAAGCATAAAATCTTCGATGATCTTCGTTGCACTGTTTCTCTCATAAGGTTTGATATTAATTGGTTTCCCCTTCTCATCCAATTCAATCTTTGTCTCCGGAAAATCAAAATCAATCGAACCTCTCTTGCCACGTCGTTCTCTGAGAATCGTTGAAAGTTCCTGCATCTTCTGAATCATCGGAACAAAATCCTTATCTTCTTCCAGTGCTTCCGGTTCTTCTGCCAGCACCTTAGATACACCTGTATAACTCATACGCTTGTCTACCCGGATCACAGTCTCCGCGATCTGATGATCGATCACCTCGCCTTTCGGAGACACTGTCATAATACAGGATAATGCCAGACGGTCTTCCCCTGCATTCAGAGAACAGATGCCATTCGACAACACATGCGGCAGCATCGGTATGACACGGTCAGCAAGATAAACACTCGTCCCACGCTTCAATGCTTCTCGATCCAGAGCACTTTTCTCCTGTACATAATTGGTAACATCCGCAATATGAACTCCCAGCTGATAATTCTCATCCTTCATTGTCAGAGAAACCGCATCATCCAGATCCTTCGCATCTTCACCGTCGATCGTAACCATCTGCCAGCCACGTAAATCCAATCTTCCGGCACAATCTGCTTCTGATACATCTTTTCCAACACGAACCGCCTGATTCAATACCTTCTCCGGAAATTCTGTAGGAAGATCATAATCCTTTACAATAGATAAAATATCAGCTCCCGGATCGTTCACATGTCCGATGATCTCAACAATCTTTCCTTCCGGCTTTGCATGTTCCTGTCCATAAGATGTCAGTTCTACCACAACCTTATGACCGTCCATGGCACCCATCTCTTTTCCGGCCGGAATATAAATATCTTTCAGATATCTCTGATTATCCGGACGTACAAATCCAAAACTCTTACTCTTCTCATACAATCCGACAATCTTCTTCACCTGATGCGACACGATTCTTACGATTTTTCCTTCTTTTCTCTTACCTCCCGGCGCACCTGTGATAATACATTCCACTTCATCTCCCTGGAATGCACCGTTCACATTCTCTCCCGGAATAAAGATATCCTCATCTTCACCCTCTACCATAACAAATCCGAACCCACGGATATTCGCCTGGAAGGTTCCTGTGATACGCTTTGTCTGCCCTTTACTATATTTCCCTCTTTTAGAAAGTGTAATCTTCCCTTCCTCAACGAGAGCGTCCAACACTTCCTGAAGTTCTCTTCTCTGTTCCTTCGATACCTGAAGAACTGTCGCAATCTCTTTGACTTTCATTGGGATATAAAAATCATCACAAATAAAGTCATAAATCACTTTTTTTCTCTTTTCAAATGTCTGATCCATTCTGTTTCCTTTCATCTCTACTTAAAGTAAAAAAAGACATTCTATAGTCTTATTATAGAATGTCTTATACTTACTTCATCATCTGTCATTAATTAAAAACCTTAAGGTTCAGTACTACTGCAAGCACCAGGAAAAGAATTGCAAGAAACTTTGTAGACTTTACAAGTGCACCTTCCATAGAACGTCCCTTGTTCTGTCCCCAATAAGTATCTGCCATACCGCCAATTGTTCCCAATCCGGCTGACTTTCCTTCCTGCAAAAGAATAATCGCTGATAATGCGATACAGTCTATAACAAAGATAATGTATAAAACAATCTTCAAAATGTCCATCTTCTATGACCTCCTACACACTGACGTAACAGCACACCTCTGAAACCATAAAAATATAGCTTCTTAAATCTGCTCATGCCATTACATGAATCTTAATTATTCTATCACAAGTAAGGTTGATTTGCAAGTATTAAAAGATTCCAAATATCTTCTCACGGAATGAAACATATAAGGAATCATAATCTGTATACTGAATCTTACTGTTCTTAAACTTTTCTCCCCATCTGCTGCAGAGATGATCTGCGATCAGTTTCGCATCGTCATGCTCTGTCAAAAGAATTGCCGGAAATACATAATAGATCATAAAGAAATTCAGATCTGTCTGAACTGCACTGTCAATTTTCCCTTTTTTCGGAGAAACATATGCATCATAAACCTTATCTGTAAAGTCTACTGCAAGCTCTTTCGCTGCCGTCTCTTTATCAGAAGCATTCTCCGTATATTCTGTCATCTCACGGAAATAGTGTCCATGATTTTCTATAAAAGCCTCCATATTTACTTTATAAGAAGCCTTCTTCAACTTTTTCATCATCGGCTTCATATCTGCAAATATTGTTTCTACATGATCAAGCATATCGTTCCTCCAATAAGTCAAAAATTAGTCTGTTACAACACCCTTCTGAAGCATTACGTTCGCATAGAGTGCTGATTCACCTGTAGCGATGATTGCATAAGCTGTTTTAGCTTCATCATAGAAAGCAAAACGCTCAATGTTTCCAACAACAGCATCACCTCTGTCGTCATATTTACGGATGATCTCTTTATATGTATCCCAGATTGGTGTCTCTACTGTATCTCCCGGCATTACTTCCATAAGATTAACCGGGTGCTCAACATAACTATCCAGTGGAAATACCTGAAGAATTGCATCAAGAATCTCCGGTACTCCGTGTCCGTCACAACGGATTACAATTGCATCTTTTCCCATAGACTCAGCTGGGAAGTTACCATCAGAGATAACCAGTCTGTCACTGTGTCCCATCTCAGCAAGCACTTTCAGCAGTTCAGGTGATAAAATTTTCGGAATTCCTTTTAACATTTTTTCTTCCTCCTTGATATAATAACATATTATTTTAAAAAAGGAACCGGGAATTTCCCGATTCCTTTCTTATCACTTTGATAATTCAGATTCTCTTTACAGATACGAATTAGTCGTAAAGGTTTGGAGAGATGTCAGCATCGTCCATGTTTGTTGAATCATACCAGTAACCATCTGTTGTAACGTCTTTAACTTCTTTTCCGTCGCAGATGTCATTCAGAGTCTCGATAGAGATTTTACCCTGCATAAGTGGGGACTGTGTAACAGCACCAAGTAATGTACCGTCTTTAACAGCTGCTTTGATAACTGAACCAGCGTCGAATCCAGCAGATACGATCTGATCAGCACCTGTTCCAAGTTTGTTCAGGTTCTGGTTAGCTGTGAGAACACCCTCAGCAGATACCTGGTTAGATCCGAACATAGCGATTGTATCGTCTTTGTTCATGATGTTAGAAGCCTCTGTAGCACACAGCTCAACTGTTGTCTGTGCCGGAACTGCAACTTCAAGGATAACGTCTGCAGATGCCTGATCTCCGTTCTCTTTAACCTGGTTTACATAGAAGTCATTTCCTACAACTGCTACTGTATATCCATCAGCTTTAGCAAGTTCGATGAACTTGTTGATGAATCCCATACCACGCTCAGAAATGTTAGCGGATGTTGCATCCTGGTTAACTTCACCAACACGAACCTGTCCGTTTCCAAGTCTGTCTTTGATTGCCTCGTAAATGTGCTCAGCTGCAATACCACCAGCCTGCTGGTTGTCTGTAACAACTGTTGCATATACAGATCCTTCTGGAGCATCCGGAACACCTGAGTCGAAGCATACAACTGGAATCTTCTTCTCAAGTGCTGTCTTCAGTGAATCAATAACTGAGTTCTGGTCACAAGCTGCAAGAGCGATTCCGTCTGGGTTCTGGTTGATTGCGTTGTTCAGCATGTTAACCTGGTCAGCGATATCGGACTCTGCGTTCGGTCCTGTTGTGTTAGCTGTAACACCGAGCTCATCACAAGCCTGATTGATTCCCTGTACAGCTGCCTGCCAGTATGAAGACTGGAAGCTCTTTACAACAACTTCGAAGTGACGAGCATCACCGGATTTGTCTCCGCCGTCTGTCTTTGTCTCTCCACCGTTAGAACCGCATCCAGCGAGCATTCCAACTACCATACATCCACCAAGTAAAACTGCTAAAACTTTCTTTTTCATAATTATGTCCTCCTGACAAAATAAATTTGTGACCGCTTGTCAGAGTTTTCTTCCAGTTTTCCTCTCCCTAATGCCGGGCCTCTCTGACAGAGCATCTTTCGTGCATTTCTTAATTCGCTCTGCAGAAGTAGTTTGCCCAGGCTTCTTTGTCCGAAAACTCTTTGTATACGGTCTGTTTCGTTTAGCTTCTATAGTAACAGCTTTCTTTTCCATGCTTTTTTCAGCATGTTTACCCTACTGCTATCTATCCGCACACATTAATAATATATCATATTACCAATGGTTTTGCAATTAAATATTGCTTTTTCGTGATTTTTCACAAATTCTAAATTTAAGTAGAAAAAATTACTCTTTTCCTGCTTTTCTCTTAAGAATATCAACAAGTACAGCTGCGATCAGGACAAAACCTGTGATGATCTGCTGCCAGTTAGCTGTCAGTCCGATGAATGGAAGACCAGTCTTCAGAAGACAGATAACGAATACACCAAACAGTGTTCCTGTGATACTTCCGACACCACCTGTCATGGATACACCACCGATGATTGCTCCACCGATAGCCTCAAGCTCGAATCCGGCACCACTTCCCGGCTGAACTGTAGCGAAGATAGCGGAGTATGCGATAGAAGCAAGTCCTGCGAAGAATCCACAGATCACATATGCTGCAATATGATAGAATCTTACATTAACTCCGGAAAGTCTTGTTGCTTCTTTGTTACTTCCGATTGCAAGTGTATAACGTCCAATTCTTGTATGATTCAGTACGAATGTCATAATAACAACGAGAAGAATTACCCATAAGAAACCAATCGGGATATTCTGTCCGCCAGACTGAATCTTGAAGATACTTCTGAACCATCCGCCCGGTGCTGCTGCTGCCGGCCATGAGATTCCGAATCCACCAACGATGATGGAACCAAGTCCACGAGTAATCATACAAGTACAAAGTGTTGCCAGGAATGCCGGCAGGTCCATGATTGCTACCAGTACACCATTCAGAACACCAATCAGCATTCCAAGAATAATTGCTGCAAGGATACCAACGATTGTAGGCATTCCTTTGTGAACGATCAGATATCCACCAACGAGTGAATAACATACAAGTCCAGTACCGATTGACAGGTCAACACCACCTGTCATCAGTGGAAAGGCTACTCCAATTGCCATCAGGACAATATAATAGGAGAAGTCCAGAATGTTAATAAATGTTGTATATTTTCTGAAGTTCGGGCTCATTGCACAGAAAAAGATAAACAGTGCAATAACAACGAGCAGGACGATGAATTTCTGTCCTCCCATTCTGTCAATAAATGACTTATTAGAGCCGGCCTTCTTTGTTGTATTATTTGCCATTACTTTTTCCCTCCCTACTCAATCTCACGTGTAGCCATGTTCATGATATTTTCCTGTGTAGCTTCGGAAATATCCAGCTCACCTGTCTTCTTACCTTCGCACATAACAACGATTCTATCACTCATACGAAGGATCTCTGTCATCTCGGAGGAAATCATAATAATGGCTTTTCCTTCTGCTGCCAGCTGATTCATCAGCTTGTAAATCTCATTCTTAGCTCCAACGTCGATACCTCTTGTAGGCTCATCGAAGATAAGGATGTCACAGTCTCTTGTCAGCCATTTTGCAATAACGACTTTCTGCTGGTTACCACCTGACAGGTTAACTACCAGCTGATCTGTACCAGGAGTCTTTGTTGCAAGCTGCTCAACATATTCCTGAGCAATCTTGTTCTCTTTCTTCTTATCGATAAAAGGACCGCTCATGAATTTCTCAAGTGTTGCCATTGTTGTATTCTCAGCAACTGATTTCTGTACAACAATACCATATCTCTTTCTGTCCTCTGACAGATAACCGATACCATACTTAACCGCATCCTGTGGACTCTTGATTGTAACCTTCTTGCCGTTGATATAGATATCACCGCTGTCAATCGGGTCAGCTCCAAAGAGTGCTCTTGCTGTCTCTGTACGTCCAGCTCCCATCAGTCCGGAGAATCCAAGGATCTCACCTTTGTGAAGTTCGAAGCTTACATCCTGTACCATCTTACCAGCGTTCAGGTGATCAACTTTAAGAACTACCGGTGCTCCCGGAGGTGTCATGTTTTTCTCCTTCGGATCTTCGTAAATAACACGTCCAACCATCATGTTGATGATGTCGTCTTTTGTACTGTCTTTTGTGATCAGTGTTCCAACATAAGTACCATCTCTCATGACTGTAACACGGTCTGTGATCACTTTGATCTCATCCATACGGTGGGAGATATAAACAATTCCCATTCCCTGACTTCTCAGGTCACGGATGATCTTGAACAACTGCTCGATCTCTGTCTCTGTCAGAGCTGCTGACGGCTCATCAAAGATAATGATCTTTGCATCATGTGAAATTGCTTTTGCGATCTCACACATCTGCTGCTTACCTACTGTAAGTTTTGACATTGTCTCTCTCGGATCAATATCAACGTTCATTCTGTCGAACAGTTTCTGTGCTTCTTCGTTCATCTTCTTGTCATCGATCTTGATACCCTTCTTGAACTCTCTTCCGATGAAGATGTTCTGAGCAACTGTCAGATGACCAAGCATGTTCAGCTCCTGGTGTACGATGATAACACCATTGTCCTGTGCTTCACGAGCACTATGGAACTCAACTTCTTTACCTTCATATGTAATTGTTCCTGAATCTTTTGTATAAATACCTGTGAGAACTTTCATCAGAGTTGATTTTCCGGCACCATTCTCTCCCATAAGAGCAAGAACTTCGCCTTTTCTGATCTCAAGATCTACATGGTCAAGTGCGTGAACACCCGGGAAAGATTTATCAATCCCTTTCATTTCCAATATAACTTCGCCCATTTTATTACCCTTGCCTTTCTTTCAATCAAACATTTCGTTCATCATTCATAAAGCTGATCTCTTATTATAGAAGAGAAATTAGTTCTTTCTGCGTCTTGCAAGTACGTCACTGAATACTGCGACGATAACAATAACACCTGTAATGATAAGCTGATAATCTTTTGTAAAGCCAAGAGCCAGAATTCCTTCCTGAAGAAGAGCGATGATAAATACACCAATGATTGTACCGCTGATGGATGCAAGTCCACCTGCCATGGATGTACCACCCATTACACATCCGGCGATTGCTTCGTTGTTGTACTGATCTCCATAACCAGGCTGTACTGTTGTATATGCAGATACATAGAAGATAGCACCCATTCCAACAAGAATTCCGCAGATGATGAATGCAAGCATTTCCCATTTCTTAACATCTACACCTGAAAGTCTAACAGCTTCTTTGTTACTTCCAAGGCAAAGGATGTAACGTCCGATTCTTGTCTTGTTCAGGATGATTGCACAGATAACTGCAACTACCAGAAGAATCACAAGTCCTACCGGGAAACCGTTGTATCTTACAAGATTTCTGAACCATCCGTTGTCCGGATCTGCTGCCTGTGGCCAGCTGACTGACTGTGTCTTTGTGTAAACTGATGCAAGACCTTTTGCAATATTCATACTTGCCATTGAAGTGATGAATGAAGGTACTGACCAGTAAGCTACCAGGTATCCATTAAAGAGACCAAAAGCAAATCCTACAAGAATGCTGAGCAGAATTGCAACTGGCATTGAAATTCCATGTGTTGTCAGTGTGTAACCTGAGATAAGTGCACAACAGAACATAACCGGTCCAATAGAGAAGTCGATCTGTCCTGTAGCAATTACGAATGTAACACCCAGTGATAAAAATCCAAGGAAATAAGCATAATTGAGTGCGCTCATGATTCGGTTCATTCCTGCGAAGTTTCCTCCGGTCAGTGCACAGAAGAGTCCGTACATCAGAAGAAGGACACAGCACAAAACAATTCTGTTAAATCCTACCTTTTTTACAAAAGGATTTTGTTTAATTTTTTCCAATTTTCTTCCTCCCATCTTTTACTTTGCTGGTGTTGACTGGATTGTCGATTAACTCTTACGATACCCCCATTCCTCTTAACCTCAGCGTAACGGTTCGCTTTCAAAGCTTTAAGATTTTTTGTTTTTCAAAGTGTGTTTTTAATTTCCCCGCACACCTTTGATACATGAATAAATTATAGTCCCATTTCGACGTTTTGTCAAGAATCCCCATCGTTTTTAGGGCGAAACGGTTCGTTTTTGTTTGTTTTCACTATATTTTTATCCATTCTCACAACAAAAACCACGTTTTTCTGTGCATTTTGCTTATGCACTATTCAAGGTCTCGTATCGAGTCTCCCTCTCTCACAGAGGTACTGAAACTAATTTTTACCGGCATACCGTTTTGCTCTCCATTTACTCTCTCCAGGAGCATAGCTACAGCCTTCTCGCACATCGTTTCCATTGGCTGGACAATCAGCCATAATTTAGGGCGCAGCACCTGGGTCATCGGAAGATTATCTACTCCGATGAGTGAGACATCTTGCGGACAGGAGAGTCCTGATTCGTTCAATGCCATAATTCCACCAAGCATGGTGTTATAGTTTCCTAAGATCACACCGGTCGGACGGTCTTCAAGCTCCAGAAGCTCTTTCATTCCTCTGTACCCGTGTTCAAAAGAATGCCTTCCCAGCTTGCAGTATTCCTTTGAAATCTCCAGTCCTGCCTGGTTCATCGCATCAGAATATCCTTTCACACGTTCCCTTCCGGTATATTCAATATTAGAGGCAATCACAGCTATTTTCTTGTGATGGTTCTCAATTAATTTATTCGTTGCACGATAGATTGCCGTCCGGTTATCAACCTCAACGCAATCATATTCTTCATCCTGGAATGATCTGTCAACCAGAACAACCGGAACATTTGCTTTTTTCGCAGCATGAAGAAACTTTCCATGCAGACCAACCGCAAACACCAGTATTCCATCTACTTTCCTGCTCAGAAGAAACTGCAGATTTTCTTTCTGTAGCTTCTCATCATTGCAGGAATCACAGATCAGCATTCCATATCCTTTTTTGTGAAGTTCCATTCCCAGATAATGCAGCATACTTCCTACAAAAAGACACTGTATATCATAAACCAGAACTCCAATCGTCTTTGTCTTGTGGGTAACAAGCCCTCTTGCGAGCTCGTTCACTTCATAATGCAGTTCGTCGATTGCCTTCTCGATCAGGACACGATTTTCCGGCAATACATTACCGCCATTCAAATACTTCGATATCGTTGCAAGGGACAATCCTGTCCTTTTCTTGATATCGCGAATAGTAGCAGCCATAATCTTCTCCTCCCAGGCCAATCAGCGAACCGTTATGCATTTTGCCCAACTCAACTGCTTATTCTATTAAATCATACAGCAGATTGACAGTCAAGTGTTTCTGAAGAATTCTTTTTTATTACGTTGCCAGCCATAATCACTACAACTGGCAACCCATTCCCCCTTAGTTCAAAGCACTATACTAAAATTTTCTTAAATCTCTCGTATGCTTCGTCCCAAGCTTCCTTATCCTGTGGCTCGTAGATCTTAATGTCCTGAGAACGTTTGATAATCTCTCTTGCTTCTTCGATAGATTTGATATCTCCGGAAGCCATGAGCTGCAGTGCAATATTTCCAAGAACAGTTGCCTCGATTGGGCCTGCACTTACTCTGCATCCACATGCATTTGCTGTGAACTGGCAAAGAAGAGCACTCTGTGTTCCACCGCCTACCATGTAGACTGTCTTATAATCTTTACCTGTACAATCTTTGATTTCTTCCATCGCATGACGATATTTCATTGCAAGACTCTGGTTGATGCAACGAACAACTTCTCCAACTGTTTCCGGAACAGGCTGTCCTGTCTTCTTGCAGAATTCACGGATTCTTGTCGGGATATCTCCGGCCGGTGTAAATTCCGGTGCGTCCGGGTCAATAAAGCTCTGAAGTGCCGGAGCTTCTTTCGCCATAATCTCAAGCTCGCCAAATCCGTACTCATTTCCTTCACGGATCCACTGACGACGGCTTTCCTGAATGCACCACAGTCCGATGATATTCTTAAGGAAAGAAATCTTTCTTCCATATCCACCTTCATTGGTAATGTTGTAATGCTCAGATTTTTCATTGATGATAGGTTCCGCAAGCTCTGTTCCAAGCAGTGACCATGTTCCACAGCTCAGGAAGATAAAGTCTTCCTCAGATGTTGGTACAGATACAAGTGCACTCTGTGTATCATGTCCTGCAACAGCCATAACATCAATCTTATCCAGACCAAGCTCTGTACAGATCTCATCTGTAAGAGTACCGATCTTTGTACCTGTAGGTACGATTTCCGGGAAAATATGTTTCGGAATTCCCAGTGCTTCGATCACTTCGTCTGACCACTCGCCCTTTTTCGCATCAAGAAGCTGTGTTGTAGAAGCGATAGAATACTCAGCTTTTTTCTCCCCTGTAAGGAAGTAGTTGAAAAGGTCTGGCATCAAAATCATCTTGTCAGCTTTCTCAAGAAGCTCTTTTCTTGTCTTTACAAGAGAAAGGAGCTGGAATGCTGTGTTGAGATCCATGAACTGGTTTCCTGTAATCTGATAGAATTTCTCTTTATCGATCAGTTTGAAACTTTCTTCGATCATTCCTTCTGTACGTGCATCACGGTAATGTACAGGGTTCTCCAGAAGTCTTCCTTCTTCGTCGATCAGTCCAAAATCAACCCCCCATGTGTCGATACCGATACTTTCAATCTTTCCACATTTCTTTGCTTTGATCAGACCCTGTTTGATCTCAAAGAATAATCTCAGTACATCCCAGTACATTGTTCCATTCAGGATAACCGGATCATTAGAAAAACGGTGAAGTTCTTCAATGCTGATCTTGTCACCATCAAAAGTTCCGCACATTGCTCTTCCGCCCGAAGCACCAAAGTCAAATGCTAATACTTTTTTCTCCATAATCTTCCTCTTTTCTTAATACTCTTTTACTCGGTATTAAAACGGGGGCCTGCATAGGCAGCACCCCCGCATTCTTTGTTCTAGCTCTGTATCGAAACTGCGTTTACAGTCTTTTTACATTTCTTAACAAAAGGACTCAATCTTATTTGTAAAGTGGTCCGTAGTTCTTACAAGCTCTGAAGTCAGCGCCTTCTTTATCCATTCCAAATGCATTCCATGCTGCCGGACGGTAGATATCTTTCTCCGGTACGTTATGCATAGATACTGGAATACGAAGCATTGAACACATTGTGATCAGGTCAGCTCCGATGTGTCCGTAGGAGATAGCACCGTGGTTAGCTCCCCAGTTGTTCATTACATCATAAGCTGTCTTGAATGCTCCCTCTTTACCATCGCATCTTGGTGCGAACCATGTACATGGCCATGTGTAATCTGTACGTTTCCAAAGTTTATCAGATACTTCTTCTGGAAGTTCAAGTGTCCATCCCTCTGCGATCTGAAGAACCGGTCCAAGTCCTTTTACAAGGTTCAGACGGATCATTGTAGCTGGCATCTGAGCACGTGTCTCGTAACGGCTTGAGTATCCGCCTCCACGGAAGTATCCGTTGTCAGCCATGCACCACTCTGTAGCATCCATGATTGCTTTCTGGTCTTCTTCTGTAACGTTCCACCATTCTTTCATAACACCGTTACCGTTCTCGTCTTTAGCAACACCAGATGCATCAAGACAAGCTGCTCCGGAGTTGATCAGGTGAAGGAATCCACCGTTCTCTTTAGCAACACCCTCAAGGTCATATCCTGTAGCTTTCTTAACTGCCTCAGGACTCCAGTATGTACGAACATCAGCGAAGATCTGAGCACGTCCTGTAAGAAGTTTCATGAACATCATTCCAAGTCCGTTGAGAACGTCGTTCTCTGTAGCAAGAATGTATGGCTCACGAGCTCCGTTCCAGTCGAAAGATGTATTCAGAACTGCCTCTGCGAAGTCTCCGTTCGGATAGAAGTCTGTCCACTGTCTCTGTCCCTGGAATCCAGCTGCCAGAGCGTTGTGTCCGATTGCTTCCTCTGAGAACTTCTCGTCAAGGTTCTTATTTCCATTCATAAGGTCTTTGATGATAACTGCCATCTTAACAACAAACTCGAACTGCTCTTCTTTCTTCTCTGGAGAAGCCTGAAGTTCTTCCGGGTTCTTGTCCCAACCGATCTTGCAAGTCTCTTTTGCCCACTTAAGAGCTTTCTCGAACTCAGCCTTGTCATAGATCTCTTCTGACATACGACGGATGATTTCTACCTCATCTACAGACTCTACACGCATTCCAAGGTAAGACTCGATAAAGTCAGAATCAATGATAGATCCGCCGATACCCATTGTAACAGATCCGATCTGAAGGTAAGATTTTCCTCTCATGGATGCTGCTGCAACAGCTGCGCGTCCGAATCTAAGAAGTTTCTCTTTAACATCTTCCGGAATTGTTGTGTCGTCAGCTTCCTGAACATCATGTCCGTAGATTCCGAATGCTGGAAGTCCTTTCTGTGCATGTGTAGCAAGTACAGATGCAAGATATACAGCTCCTGGTCTCTCTGTTCCGTTGAATCCCCATACAGCTTTGATTGTCTGTGGGTCCATATCCATTGTCTCAGCTCCGTAGCACCAGCATGGTGTAACTGTAACTGTGATATCTACGCCTTCTTTTCTGAACTTGTCAGCACAGGCAGCACTTTCGCCTACACGTCCGATTGTTGTGTCAGCGATAACAACTTTAACCGGCTCACCGTTTGAATATCTTAAGTTCTCCTCAAACAGTTTTGCTGCAGATTTTGCCATGTTCATTGTCTGCTCTTCAAGAGATCCTCTTACATCAAGAGCTCCTCTACGTCCGTCGATTGTCGGTCTGATACCAATCACTGGATAAGATCCTACTAATCTGCTTTCTGCCATAATTACATTCCTCCTTAATTGTTTGCCACATTCTGCTTATCTTCCTTCGCAGAACCGCTTCTTTTAAGTATTATTATAGTGCTTTCTTTTGTTTCTGTCTTGTGGTATACTAGAATAAAAATATAAAGATATTCACCATTTATACAATAAAGTACAATTTACACAAGTATTTTAAAAGCATGATATTTTTTTACATATGAAAGCTTTCCAAAGGAGATCATTATATGAAATATATCAATTACAAAGAAGAACGTAACCACGGAACCATTGATTTTCCAATCGAATTTTACCATGTCACACCGAATCATCCACGTTATGATATGTCTTACCATTGGCATATCGAATATGAACTCATCCGCATCTTAAAAGGAAAAATGCTGATGACCATTGGTGAGAATGAGTTCACAGCCAAGGCAGGAGATCTTATTTTTATAAAAGGCGGGCTTCTTCACGGCGGAATTCCTAAGGATTGTGTCTATGAATGCCTTGTTTTTAACCTTGAATCGCTCATGGCAGTAAATCATGCCAGTGAACGCCTGCTCAAAAAGATTGGAAGTGATACTTTGACAATTCCTTCACATATTCCTTCTCCGGTTAAAAATCTGGAGCGTATCACCTCACTTATGTTTGAGCATGTAAAGAAACGCACAGAGGGACATGAACTTATAGTAATTGGTACTCTTTTTGAATTTCTGGGTTATATTTTAGAGAGTAAAATGTACGAGAATGTACGGATCATCAGTCAGAAGGATAGTCGAAAAATAGAACATTTAAAGAACGCACTTGAAGTGATTGAAAACCGCTATGCCGAATGTATCACGCTTGAAGACCTGGCTCAGGCGGCCGGTATGAACTCAAAATATTTCTGTCGTTATTTTAAAGATATGACGCACAGAACTCCTGTCGACTACCTGAATTACTACCGCATCGAACAGGCCTGCTTCAAACTTGTCACTTCAAATGAATCCATTGCCGATATTGGTCTTAGCTGCGGATTCAACGATGTAAGCTATTTCATTAAAACATTTAAAAAGTATAAAGGTATGACGCCAAAGAAATACCTGAGTGCGCCACTATAATCATTCAAGCAAGTCAACTGCCCATCATTTTTTCACGCAAAAGGAGATCCCCTTACGGAGATCTCCTCTTTTCATATCTCATTTACTCATGAAATATCCTTATTTATCTTCTTTTTCTGCAGCGTATACAGTTACCAGTTTGTTCAGGTAATCGTATCTCTCCATAGCTTCCTGCTCGTTGATAGCGAAGAGCTTGTCAGCCTTAGCCGGGTTAGCTCTCTTCAGTGCGTTGTAACGTACCTCTCCATTCAGGAAGTCCTGATATCCTTCAGCCTTCGGAGCCTTGCTGTCAAGTGAGAACTTGTCTCCCTCTGCTGCAGGGTTGAAACGGAAGTTATTCCAGTATCCACACTCTACTGCCAGCTGTTCCTCTGTCTGAGCTTTGCTCATACCCTTCTTGATACCATGGTTGATACATGGAGC
>ERZ869983.30-NODE-30-length-44791-cov-6.705864_pt1 | contig 44791 bp, 42 predicted proteins | sample MGYA00521106_ERZ869983 | MGnify/ENA primary metagenome ERZ869983 (study PRJEB32232, sample SAMN07284972) | human gut metagenome | biome: human-associated habitat; material: feces | host: Homo sapiens | place: Tanzania | collected 2014-04-05 ...
TATTTATAATAAACCGATGGCAACGATTAGCATATTTTAAGTGCGTTTTTTACAAATTCGCAGCGCCCTGTGGTTGATTGTCTGACCGCAGCTGCGGGCATTTTGGCTCGCAGCTAGTGAGTTATCGAAGGAACAGGCGCGTATAAGCGATTTGTTAAAAACGCTCTTAAAATATGCTAATCGTTGCCATCGGCTTATTATAAATATTGGTTCTTATCTTATTACTATTTCATACAACAGAATACTACCTTACAAACTACAATTTACAAAAAATGCCTGAACAAGCTTATCCTACACTTATCCAGGCATTTTCGTTTTAAGGTCGAGATTATATTATTATTTTTTTAGGAAAATTGACATTTATGTTTTAGTTTTTATGTTTCGCAAGAAAAATCTAGCCTACTGTACTGCTTTAAAAGCTTCCTCTAAATCTTCGATGATATCATCGATATTTTCTGTACCGATTGACAGACGGATTGTGTTAGGTTTGATTCCTGATCCTAATAATTCTTCTTCAGTCATCTGAGAGTGTGTTGTAGATGCTGGATGGATGACTAAGGATTTCACGTCTGCTACGTTTGCAAGCAGTGAGAATAACTCTAAGTGATCGATAAAGTCTTTTGCTTTCTGTGCATCACCTTTGATCTCGAATGTGAAGATAGATCCACCACCGTTAGGGAAGTATTTTTTGTATAATTCCTGCTGTTCTGGATCGTCAGATACAGATGGATGGTTTACTTTTTCTACTGCTGGATGGTTTTTCAGGTATTCTACGACTTTTAATGCATTCTGTACATGACGTTCTACTCTTAAGGATAATGTTTCTAATCCCTGTAAGAAGATGAATGCATGGACTGGAGATAATGTAGCTCCTGTGTCACGAAGTAATAATGCTCTGATCTTTGTTACGAATGCAGCTGCTCCAACGTCTTTTGTGAAGCTTACTCCATGGTAGCTTGGGTTTGGTTCTACTAATGATGGGAATTTTCCTGATGCTTCCCAGTCGAATTTACCACCGTCAATGATGACACCACCGATTGTTGTTCCGTGACCACCGATGAATTTTGTTGCTGAATGTACTACGATGTCTGCTCCGTATTCGATTGGTCTTACAAGGTATGGTGTTGCAAATGTATTATCTACGATCAGTGGAATGTTGTGTTCATGAGCGATCGCTGCTGCTTTCTCGATATCTACAACATCTGAGTTTGGATTTCCTAATGTTTCGATGAATAATAATTTTGTGTTATCTTGGATTGCTGCTCTTACTTCATCTTCATTGAAAATGTCTACGAATGTTGTTTCGATTCCGTAATCTGGTAATGTATGCTCTAAGAAGTTGTATGTTCCACCGTAAATATTTTTCGCTGCAACTACGTGATCTCCTGCTTTTGTGATATTCTCAATCGCGTATGTGATCGCTGCTGCTCCAGATGCTACTGCTAATGCTGCAACTCCACCTTCTAATGCTGCGATTCTCTGTTCGAAGACATCTTCTGTTGGGTTTGTTAATCTTCCGTAGATGTTACCTGCGTCTGCAAGTCCGAAACGAGCTGCTGCATGATCGCAGTTTTTAAATACATAAGAGGATGTCTGATAAATAGGTACTGCTCTTGCATCTGTCACTGGATCTGGCTGTTCCTGTCCTACGTGTAACTGTAATGTTTCAAACTTATAATTTCTTTCTTTACTCATAATTTCTATCTCCTTTGTTGACTTTTTATTTTGAATTTTGTATGTTGTCTTTCTTGATTACAAACTTATCTTACCATTAGATTTCCTACTTGTCCAATATGAAAAGTCAACATCTAGTTATAGTCTCTGCCTATAACAGCCAGTCAGAATGATATAGACAAAGTTCTAAAACAAGATATCCCTATAACCAGAGTCGTCACCCATAGCTTTGTATTTTTTGATCTCCTCTAAATACTTCTCTCCTAATGGGCTGATCGCAACTCCTTTTCGCTTGATATAGCCAATCGTCATGAGCTCATCCGATTTTAATTTCACAGCACAGTAATCATCACCATTTAAGCTTTCACAGATAATTCCTGAACATAATGTATATCCATTTAACCCAACCATGAGATTCAGCATGGTCGCGCGATCATTTGCTTTGATCAGACGTTTATATTCATAGGTACTTAATACTTCCTCTGCAAAATAAAAGGAGTTATATTCCCCCTGTTCAAAGGACAGGCATGGATATTCTTCCAGCTCTTCGATCGAAATCTCCTCTTTGTCTGCTAGTGGGTGTCCCTTCCACATATAAACATAGATTCCACATTCCAATAATGGATGGAATTCAAGCCCTGATTCCTGCAGCATCTTGCTTAATACCTTCTTATTAAATTCATTTAAATAAAGGATCCCGATCTCACTGTGAAAATCTTTGACGTCTTTGATCACTTCGTATGTCTTTGTCTCTCTGACTGCAAATTCGTATTCATCCATACCAAACTGTTTGACCATCTCCACAAAAGCATTCACTGCAAATGTATAATGCTGCATGGAAACTCCGAATTTCTTCTTGATATTTTTCTTCTCAATATAGCGAGATTCCATAAGCTGATACTGTTCAACAACCTGTCTTGCATAACTTAAGAATTCCATCCCTTCTTGTGTGACTGATACTCCTCGATTGCTTCTCTTAAAGAGTCTTGTTCCAATCTCTTTTTCTAATTCTTTGACTGCAAGTGAAAGACTTGGCTGTGAGATAAACAGGCTTTTTGCTGCCTCATTCATAGATCCTGTATCTGCGATTGCTATAATATATCTTAATTGTGTTAATGTCATGGTTCTTCCCTTCCTTATTTTTTGAAACAATATTATTATAGTATGTTTCTTTTCTGTCCGTGGTCTATTATACTTGATTTTTCGCTGCTTGTCTTATGATTTTTGAAAGAAATGCTCTTGACATGTTGGTTTGCTTTGTCTTATAATAATGGCTGTTGCAATAGTTAGAATTCTAACTATTAGCTTTCTAATCATAAAAGGAGCATCATCTATGTATGAATCATCTTATCATTATCTTCTGATGTCCAATCATTTAAGCCTTCAGAAGAAAATCATGGCTGTCTTAAAGCCACTTGGTCTCTCAACTGGCCAGCCAAAAGTCTTAGACCATCTTCGATATCATAATGGTGCCAGTCAAAAAGACATTGCCCATGCTTGTCATATCGAACCTGCTTCTTTGACTTCCATTTTAAATCGAATGGAAAAACAGCATATGATCGAGCGTAAGAATTTGAATGGAAACCGCCGATCCTTTCATATTTTCCTGACAGATTATGGAATGGAACTGTCTGAATCAATTGAAAAAGCTTTCTTATCTCTTGAACAAGAAGTTTTTTCTGGGATTTCTAATGCAGAAAAAGAACAATTTCTAAAGACTTTTGAAAAACTATATGAAAATACTACAAAAGAGGAGTAAATTACATCATGGAAAAACTAAAACGTTATATCATCTTTTTTATCGGGCTCTATATTAACTCTCTCGGAGTTGCCCTGATCACAAAAGCAAGTCTTGGTACATCACCGATTTCTTCCATTCCTTATGTACTGAGCCTTAATTTCCCATTTACACTTGGAAATTTCACCATTTTCTTCAGCCTGTTACTGATTTTTTTACAGCTGTTGATCTTACGAAAGAATTTTAAACTGGAACATTTTTTACAGATTCCGATCTCTATCTTATTCGGATATTTTATTGACTGGTCTATGATCCTTCTTGGATTCGTAAACCCTCATTTTTATTTAATAAAAATGATCTATCTGCTGATTGGATGTCTGATCCTTGGATTTGGTGTGTATACAGAAGTCCTTGCCAATGTTGTCATGCTTCCTGGAGAATCTTTTGTACGTGCCATTGTCATGACATGGCATACAGAATTCGGTGTAACTAAAATCTGTTTTGATGTATCTATGACTGTGATCGCTGCCATTCTTTCCTTTGTATTCGCAGGTAAGTTAGACGGTGTACGTGAAGGTACAGTTATTTCCGCTTTACTTGTTGGATTTATTGCACGTTTATTTGGACGTTTCTTATCTTTTGTGGAGCCAATGTTATTTCCAAAAACTCAGGATATGGCCGATTCAGAAGCATCAGAAGATTCTGCTGATATTCCTACGGTTATAGCGATTGCTCGTGAATATGGAAGTGGTGGACATGATCTTGGAGAAGCTCTTGCAAAACGTCTTGGATTTGATTTCTACGACAATGAGATCATTCAGATGGCTGCCGGATCTACTGGTTATGATCCTGAATTTATTAAGAATAATGATGAGCAGATGCGTAGTTCCCTGCTTTATGACCTTGTCAATCAAGTATACTCTCATGCACCACAAAATCCAGCCCCAAAAGATAATATCTTTGTGGCAGAATCTAAGGTGATCAATGATCTTGCTTCGAAAGGAAATTGTGTTGTGATTGGTCGTTGTGCGGATTATATCTTAAGAAACCGCCCTCATTGCATGCGAATCTTCTTACATGCACCTGCCGAGTATCGTGTGAAACGAATTATGAGAACGGAAAACTTATCTCATGATGCGGCACTGACGAAAGCAATCCAGATGAACCGCAAGCGTTCTGATAACTATCATTATTATACGCATCAACCATGGGGATTATCCAGAAACTACCATCTGACACTGGACACTTCACTTGGAGATGATTTTGTACTTGATAGCATTTGTGAAGGATTGAAACATATTCAGTAATTTATTGCGATTGTAAAAAGGATAGATGCCTTGGTTTTTGGCAGCTATCCTTTTCTACTTTCACATTTTTGGAAACTGAAATATAAAACTTGTTCCTTTTCCTTTTTTGCTTTCCACACATATTTGTCCGCCATGAACTGCTACGATAAAGCGAACCATCGAAAGGCCAAGTCCGGTTCCTCCATTCTCTCTGGAACGGCTTTTATCTACCCGGTAAAAACGATCCCAGATCTTAGGAATATCTTCCTGCGCGATCCCTATCCCATCATCCTTTACTTCTCCTATGATCATATCTCCTTGTTCTTTCCATAGAATATCAATATGACCATGTTCCTTTCCATAGCTGATCGCATTCTGAACAAGATTCATCATCATTCGCAATAATAATGTATGATTTCCCATCATCTTTATATCTCGATCACTGGAAACAGATATCTGAATCTTCTTTTTTTCTGCCTGATCGCGCAATTCATCTACGATAACTTCTGTCAATAGTATGAGATCAACTTCTTCCATATCATAAGATTCATTCATCTCACCTCTTGCAAGCATCAACATCTCACTGATCAATTTCGACATGCGTTTTGCCTGCCTTAAAATGATCATGATTTCTTCTTTTTCCTCTTCCTCTAATGCTGGGTCTTCGATCAAATATTCGCATTGAGAAATGATCACGGTCACTGGAGTTCGAAGTTCATGGGATACATCTGCTGTAAACTGCTGTTCTTTTTCAAAAGATTCTTCCAGTCTTTCGAACATTTGATTAAATTTATGAGATAATTCATACAATTCATCTCTTACTTTCGGCAATGGAAGCCTTTTTGTAAGATCCTTTCCATAACTGATATTCTCTACCTGATCACAGATCAGATCCACCTGCTTTAATGCACGTTTCAGCATAAAATATCCTGTCATTGCTATCAATAAAATGAACACTGGATATAAGACGATCATCATTTTCTGAGATGTTGTCATAAACACTTCAATCGCATGAATGGATGTGATCCCCCTGATCCATATAGCCTTATTCTTTCCATAGGTATGCACACTGTCATATACCATCCATTTGCTGCTGCCGGATGTAATGACTCTCGGTGTATGAGACTTTAAGATCGTCTGTTTTGGAAATTTCTCTGGCATTGTGCCATATAATAGTTTCCCATTGTCATCATAGACACAAAACATGACTCCATCCTGATAAAATTGAGTATCTTCTGATAAATAATAGGTTCCATCCTGAAATTGAAAGTTCGCAGAAAATCCAGTCACTGCCGCACTGACTTCTTCTTCTGTCGCTGAAATCCCGACTTTGTCGACAAAGTAAAACATAAAGACAAGAACCATTCCTAAAATAAGTGCAATGATCCCTGTATACCATAATGTGACCTTTTTCTTGATCGTCATCTGCTTCATCATTCTTCCCTCATCACATAGCCTGTTCCGCGTACCGTATGGATCAGTTTTTTCTCATATCCTGCATCAATTTTCTTTCGGAGATATCTTATATATACATCAATAACATTCGATCCTCCCTCATAGTCATAATTCCATGCATTTTGTTCAATCTGCTGTCTCGTCATCACGATATTCTGATTCCGCATCAGACATTCCAACACCATAAATTCTTTTGACGACAAACTGATCTCTTTTCCAGCTCTTGTCACAATTCTTGTATCCCGGTCCAGAGTAAGATCTGCAATCTTTAACTGATTCGTTACAAATTGGGGTTTTCTCCGCATCATCACGCGGATTCTTGCGAGTAACTCTTCAAACGCAAATGGCTTGATCAGATAATCATCGGCCCCCAGGTCAAGCCCCTTTACCCGGTCCTCAATACCATCCCTTGCAGTCAGTAAGAGAATTGGTGTATCATTCCCCATCTGTCTGACTTCCTTTAAAACCGCAAAACCATCCTTCCCAGGAAGCATGATGTCGAGAAGAACTCCATCATAAGACGTCATCTCCATATAATCTAGCGCTTCTTCTCCATCTCCACAGGCATCCACACTATAATGCTCTCTTACCAGACGTTTCTTTATAATATTTCTTAAATCTTTTTCATCTTCAACAACTAATATTCTCATAATGCCTTTATTATAATACAATCTGTTTTTTGAATCCAGCACCTATTTTTAATGTTATTTTAATGTTTATTGGTTATGCTATTTATAACAAAAGGAAATCCATCCCATCCAAAGAAAGGAGTTTACAATGAAAAAAATATTATATTTATTCTTCACATGTTCTATCATTTTTGCTTTTGCAGGATGTAGCCCTTCAAAGAAAGATTCTGCCGAGGCTACCACAACACAGGAAATCGCAACAACAACTTCCACTACAGAAGATACCACTGATTCTTCTACCTCTGATTCAGATGCCAAGAATGATTCTTATGATTTTTCAGCTTATAAAAAAAGAATCAAAAAACTCACTAAAAAAGTAAATAATGCTGCATCTTCTTCCAATGCATCTGTCAACGAAAAACGTTTTTACACTTTGAAAAAGGAACTTGATGTGGTTGATGATGAACTTGATCATCTGGATGATGAATTTGAGCATGCTTATGAAAGCGGTAAACTAAGCTTCAAAGTTTATAAATCCAGAGAAAAGACAATAGAAAAATTGGAAGATCAGCTTGATCTTTTAGAAGATGCCTTGGAAAATAAATTTGGAATTGATGATTAGGAAAAAAAAGATGCCATTGTAGTTTTGGCATCTTTCTTTTTCCATGTATCTCTTTGTTATTATTGTTAAAATGTATGCAGATCATGCCATGTCAAACCATCTCTGTCTTTTGCCCATTTGATATAGGTCTTCTTTGCTTTCTTTGGCACATAGACTTTATTGAAAATTGGCAGTGCTGTGAATTCATTGCCATTATATTTACTAACGATCACTGGCGGTTTCATTCCATGGAAGTACACCGTTGCGTCTCCATAAAACATCCAGCGTTCCACTACCTTATTTACGGATTTTGGAATATGTACCTGATTCTTCGTGCCGATCTTTCCCATCACAGAAACTGTATCATCAATCACTTTTACTTTGGATGGAATGCTAACCTTCTTTGTTTTTGCAATTACTCCAACTAATAACCCATCGGACTTCCGATAGATGCAGTTATTTGCCATCTTGTAAATCTTATTTTTGCTGCTTAAGCTTACTTTTGTAACCTTTTTGCTAGATAATGCTTTTGCTTCTATCTTCTTTACAGACTTTGGAATTACAATGCTTGTTGCCTGTGAACCATTAAATGCCTTTGCTTTAATTGTTTTCACACTCGTAGGGATTGTGATTTTTTTCATCTTGTTTGGTACAAGCACTAATGTTTTTCCTGATTTTGTCATCAACATTCCTTTTTTCACTGCAAATGTTTTATTGGCTTTTGGACAACTGAATGTTTTCACTTGATTACTGTGTAAAAATGCACTGCTTGCAATTGACTGCATGCTCTTTGAAAATGTAACCTTACTAAGTACCGTACATTTTGCAAATGCATAAGATGGTACCTTTGTAATCTGCTCTGGCATCTTAAGTTCCCTAAGCTTTGTCATTCCGGTAAATGAAGCTGCTTCTATCTGATTCACGGTATTTGGAAATACAATTTCTTGAATCGTTCTTTTATTCTTGTTATTATATGACAATGTTCCGTAGCATCCATGCCATGGTTCGATCGTATCTCCAAAAATATTTATATATGAATCATGTCCTTCCCCATATAATTCTTCTCCAAATCCTACTCTGGTAAGTTTTGCCTGATCGATTTCTTTTGGCAACGTTAATTTTGTGACCTTTTTGCTTAATTTAATCTGATAGATCCAGCTTTCTTTGCCATCTTCTGACAGATAAGCAGAATACTTGATACCGTTTTCTTCTTTTGTGACTGATTTGTTTGTGTTCCATTTGGTTGCTGCTTTCACATTGTTTGTGAATGTGATTGCACTGATCGTTGCTGTTAGCAGAGTGATAAAACATAGTAATCTTTTTTTCATTTGCATTACCCTCCTTTTTCCTATTGCACATCTTCTTTTAGAAAGATGCCTTCTGGATCTCAACATCTTTCTTTTTCCATGTATCTTTGTTATTTATTATTGGCTATTTACATCTGATCGTGTATTCTCCATTCATCTTCGCACCTGATTTTGCAGTTTTGACGTAATAGGTACCTTTCTTTACACGATATGTCTTGGATTGCTCTCCTTTGAATGAAAGTTTTTTCAGCACTTTTTTTCTTCCTTTTTTATAAATGCTTACTTCTAATTTACCAGAATTATTATTTGTACTGATTTTTATGCTCTGCTTCTTTGTTGCTTTTACTTTATACCAGCGGGCTGCTTTCTCTGATGTTGTATAAATATTCCGTACTGTTTTTCCCTTTTTAATTGTTTGTGCTTTTGCTTTCTTTGTCTGATATTTGTCACTGACTGGCTGATTCTGAAGTGCAATCTGATAAATCTGACCTGTTGCAGCATTGGATACTAAACGATATTCTCCTTTTTTTAGTCCTGTATCAAAGGTTACCCTTTTATGATCATTTGCAACCGCTGTCATCCTATTTGTAATTGTTTTCCATACACCTTTTTCATTTTTTTGAAGGTAGAATGTAACATTTTTATTACTGTAATTAGATGGTTTGAGATAAATTCTTTGGCTGCTTCTCTTATCCGTTTTGAATTCTTGATAAATATTTTTATCCTGCCCTGACTGTGTATATAATATATTTGTCTGAAGTGGTGTCACATTATCTTTTTTTACACAAATTGTTGCTGCAAATTCATCTTTTATCTGATCTGCCAGTTTTAGATAATATACTTCTCCCTTCTTTACATTTGGTACAAATACTTGTTGATCTTCTGTATCAAGAATTGTCGCTACTGCCTTTTTATCCTTATCATATACAGATACATTTGCACCAATTTTTAAAATACCATCTGCCTGTGGATAAACTGGAATCCATTTACTTTGTGATTTTGTTGAAAATTTGAACAAATCACTTGCTGGTGCATCCATTTTCATGATGCTGACATGTTCTTGTGCCTTAACTTCTTCTGCATCCTGATAGGTTGCTGCAGATACATTCACTAAGCCTCCGAATGAACTAATCAAAAGACTCGTTGCAAGTGCATAGCTGTAAAATCTTTTTTGTTTCATAATTACCAACCTCCTTATTGGTTTAGTTATAGCCATGAGCAAAACTCCACACATTCAGTATTTATGCGGGTTTACAAGGCATGGCAATCTCTTTTATCACTACAAATTTATAGTAACAACCAGCTCCAAATGGTATAATTAAGTTGTCAAAATCAACTCACCGAAAGGAGCTGATTGTTATCTACCGTCAAGAAATTTTGAAAGACATTCGTTTTTTCATCTCTCAGCCAGTTACAAAATTTTATGATTCACTTTTTCTGAATCTTGATTTCTTCCTTATTCCTAAATTTCCTAAAACCGGACGAAAAGACTTTTCAAATCACTTCATTTTGCTCGTCTCTAATAATTTAAATACTTATTTTCATTATATCTTTAATCAGTTGTTTGTCAATAACTATTTTAAATTAAAAATCTTTTTATTTTTAAATATTTTTATTGTAAATATTTAAAATGATGTTATACTTTAATTAAAAGACAAAATAAATATATAATGTCTTTCTCTAATATCTCACTAATACCAAGGAGTTGATAATAAATGAAACATAAAAAACTCACTCAATCACAATTAAGTATCATGAAAACTTTATGGGCAGAAAACAAAGCTATGATTGCTTCTGACTTTGTTCAACTTGATCCCTCTTTGAATTTAAACTCACTCCAATCATCTTTACGGTCGTTACTTAAGAAAAATTATATTGAAGTTTCGGATATCGTTTATAGTGGAAAAGTCCTAACCAGAAGTTATGTTCCTACAATTTCTGCTGATGAATATGCTGCTGAAAATATTAACGGAATAGTAAACGATCTATTGTCTTCTAATATTCTTCTTCATTATGTAGAAACAGAAAATGATATTGAAACAATTAAACAACTTCAGCAAAAATTAGAAGAACGTAAAAAATTTTTAGAAAGGAATTCTTAAGATGACACCTGCAAATTATGGTTCTGTATTTACATGTTGTTTTTTTGGCAGTCTTATGATGCTTTATCTTTATTTGTTTTGTAGAAGTAAGCATTTTATTTTAAAGAATGGAACACTGGTAATTTATATTGGCATTTTTACTGTTGTTATTCGAATGCTATTACCTTGGAATTTTATATTTGCATCTAATATACCATCTACCAAAATATTACCCTTTTTATTTGATTTTTTAGATTTAAGCATTGGAAATTTTAAAATTTTGACTACTCTTATTATTGTTTTAACCATTGGTAGTTCTTTTCGTTTGGTTTTATATTTTTACAAGCTCTTTTCTTTCAAAAAGTTGCTTTATCAATTAAAACCTATAGAAGATGCTAGAATTTTAGGAATTTTTTCTACCATTTTAAATGATTTTCAATGTAGTAAACATATTTCTATCTCCAAAGTATCTGGTCTTTCCAGTCCAGCTATTACAGGATTATTCCATCCTGTAATTCTTCTTCCTGAGAAAGAATATTCTGATCAAGAATTGCATTTTATCCTTATGCATGAACTGAATCATTATCTTCATCATGATCTTTGGAAAAGTTTTTTCTGTGAATTGCTTGTTTGCATTTACTGGTGGAACCCCCTTGCTTATCTAATGCGCTATCAAATGAAAGAAACTGCTGAATATCAAAACGATATTAACCTTACTCAAAATATGGATGAACTTGAAAAAACAAATTATATGTTAAGCCTACTTAAGGCATCTTCACAACCACATACTTTTCATGTTCTTCCAACTCTTCATTATCGTGGGGGTAGTTCTTCAAGTTTAAAAAAACGTTGCGATTTAATTGATATGCAGACCAATATTCACAAAAATTTATTTTCACAATTTTTACATATTGGAATTATCTTACTTTTATTTATTTTTTCCATCTGCTTTATTTTTCAACCTAAATTCCCTGCACCAACTCATGATGAAGATGGCTCTATTGTTTTTGATAAACCAACCAGAAAAAATGCCTTTTTGATTAAACAACCTAACGGAAGAGAATACAACCTATATGTAAAGCACGACAAAAACTTATATGTTCGTCTTGGACCAATTCATAACCTTAAAGATTGTAAAAACTTAAAAAAATATGCCAATAAAAAGGAGGCTTTAAAAGAACATGATGAAAAAATACAATAAATTTATTTTTACTTTTCTACTTTGTTTTACTTCTTCCATGATTTTTTATAATATTCCTGTTTCAGCTCAAGAAACATCATGCACTTCTCCTACTATAAATTCTGAGAAAGACGATATAATTATTTACAGTGGAGATATCATCGTATGGAAATATAAATATGTAAATGGTAAACTATATAAAAGAAAATATAATCAAACCACACAAAAATGGATCGGAAGTTGGATTCCCGCTTAAAATATTTTTCTTTTTTAGTTTGAATAAATATATATATATCTTATGGATGTATATCCTCGAATCCATCAAATAATATTAAACTAACCTATTGCTTTAGATATTTGGATTGTAATTGTCTTAAAAGGGTAGATGCCAAAATGACATCTACCCTTTTTACTTTATATCTCTAACAAGTCTTCCGATTTACATCCTAAAACTTTCCCAATCTTCAATACATCAATCGCTCTTGTGTGATTAATATTTTCACTCCTACAATCCCAAAAACTGCAATAAAATCTCCATCTTCAATCGATCCACATGATCCTCCCAGTCAATCTTCACCAAATCATTCACTTTATCAATTCTCTTTCTTATCGTATTAATATGCACATACATCTTCTCCGCGGTCACACTGTAGTTCATATTATTTTCCAGATAAATCTTTAATGTCTTTAACAACTCAATATTCTTCTCTTCTTCCATCAACTCCCGATATTTCCTTAACATCTCTTTTAACTCATTCTCAGGAATCTCTATCCATGTTAAAGGTCCTAACATTTCGTATTCCCAGATATCTTTTTCAGGGAAGATAATGCTTCCCATCTTTAATACTTTCTGGCATTTCTTGACACATTCTCTGACTTCTAACAGTGTCTTTTCTTCCTGACAGATTCCAAATTCCAGTTTCATATCGGCAAATTTTAATCCGATGTATCTCTGGAATTCTTTTAATAGTTCCGTTGTTGTGTCTTTCGTCCAGAGTGTGCTGTTGTGGATCTTTTCTGCTTCTAATAAGATCAAGCCATCATTTTCATCCAGAAAGGCAATCTTTCCGATCTTCCCTAACTTGCTTTGCTGGAAGGCTTCCAAAAATGTGTTTCTTTCATTTCGTGCGTTGTATCCTTCATTGCATTGGTGGAATACTATGTATTGATAAGCTGTATTTATGGAAATTCCTTGGATATTTGCCTGATAAAAGAGTTTCTTGGCATCTTTTTCTGTGTAATCGAGGGCCAAATGAATGAAGTTCTCAAATCCGATATTTCCCATATTTTCTGCGATCATGATCTGTTCGTAGACTCCCTGCAGAGTCAAGAACGCGATACGGATGGCAAATTCATCGTAGTAATCGATAAATTCTCTGGATTCCATTACGACAAAATATGCCTGCACGATATCTTCCATGACGATCGGAATAATGATCCAGCTGACACGTGGTCCTTCTAAATTGCCAGGATTGATCAGGCGGATCCTTGCCATATTGATGTAATCGCATAAGGTATGTTTTGTATAAGGCATGGATGGTTCCCAGTAATCGCTTTCGGATAATCCGAAGGATTCTGTGATACGTTTAAAATCCGGGGAGCTGTAATAGCTTTTTTCTTCGGCAAGATCATGGATAAATGCTGGGAATTTCATCTCGACTTCTACGGCTCTTAGGATTTTATTGATCTTCTGGACTTTGTAGGATTGATCCGATACTTGCAGATGGTTATTGCTGTGGACTTTGAATCTTCGGATCGTTCGGTTCATCACTGCGGTATTGATCTGGCTCATTAGTTCCATCCATGGAACAGAAAATGGCATACTGATCAGTGGAATCTCGTATTTGTCAAACAAATCTATTAATCGTTGTGGAATCTCGTCAAGATAGCGTCCTCGTTTGATCATCATGGCAGAGGTCCCCTGCATGCTTCCTGACTTAAATGCTTCTTCGAGGCAGTCTGGTTCCTGAGCTAATACATATCCTGAGGAAAGGATCAGCTCTTTTCCTTTTGCCCAGCGCAGGGCATCGGGTGCTTCAAGGAGGGTTGTTCCCTGAATCTCTTTGTGTAAGCCTGATTTCCCTGCGATCACGTGATAGTCTTTAAAGTATTCTAGTGTCAGTAGTTCCTTGACAGCGATTCCCATTCTTTATTTTCTCCATTCTTTATCGTGTTTCTTCTATTATAATATCCATTTTCTTACATGAAACACAATATATACGAAAAATCCGGCTCCCATCAATAGGAACCGGATGCTTCTTTGCATATCGATTTATTCTTCATACATCGGTGTGTATGGTTCTTTATTTCGTTCCTTGAATTCTTTTGTGATCTTCGCTAAGACCTGTGGTTTCGTAAAGAGATCATAGGCAATTCCTGCTGCCACTTTGGATGCATATAGGGCTCCTTTATCTCCAATAGAAGTCCCTCCGCTTGCGGTTGCCTGCCATGTGTGTGGAGAGCATCCGATCGGCCAGCATGCAGTTGTAAACAGACAGGTTGGCATAATCCTGCTGACATCTCCTGTATCAGAAGATGCACTTAGTTCTGCTTCTTTCCATTTATCTCTTGGCGAAACACCTAAGATCATTGCTTCATCATAAACTTGGTGAAGATTTTTTCCTTTCTCTATGATACCTTGTTCCACGGTTTTCTGCAACTCTTTTGCAAATCGTAGTTCTTCTTTTGTGTATTTTGGTCCATCTGCTTCAATCAGGTTCGCATATGCAAGGTCTGCAAATGCTTCGTTTGTGGATAACTCACAGCATCCACATCCCATTTCAATATCCACTGTCGTCTCTGTCATCATCGCTGCACCTTGGGCTACTTTCTTTAAGCGTTCCATTGTGCTTTTGACATCCTTCATATGAGGTGCTCTGACAAAATACCATGCACTTGCTTGGTCTGGCACGATATTGGGTGCAAATCCACCGCTGTCTGTAGAATAATGAATTCTTGTGCGGTCAATGACATGTTCTCTTAAATAATTTGCTCCAACACTCATTAATTCCACGGCGTCTAAAGCACTTCTTCCCTGTTCCGGGGCAAATGCTGCATGTGATGATACTCCATGGAAATAAAAATGTGCTGATGCATTCGCAAGATACGCTTGATCATGTGCCATGTTTGTATCAGATGGATGCCAACTCACTGCCGCATCACATCCATCAAACATATGATGATATGCCATCTTTACCTTTCCACTTAACAGTTCTTCTTCTGGGCATCCATAGAATCTGACCGTTCCTTTTTGTTTTCCTTTTTCCAAGAAACGTTTGACCGCAATGGCTGCGGTTGTGGCTGCAGCACCTAACATATGGTGTCCACATCCGTGCCCGACACCATCTTCGGATACCATTTCTTTTGTGACATCTGCTTTTTGTGATAATCCAGGAAGTGCATCGTATTCTCCAAGAATTGCGATGACTGGTTTCCCTTTTCCGTATTCTGCAATAAATGCATGTTCTAAATGTTCATTGTTCTCAATCGTAAATCCTTCTTCACTCAGGATTTTTCTTAAGAAATTGGCGGATTCTCTTTCATTTCCAGATAATTCTGGGTGATTCCATAAAGTATGACAGATTTCCTGACACAACGGCTCTAACCCTTGCACTTCATCATAAACGTCCTGTTTGATCATTTTATCCCCTGCTTTCTATTCCTTTGTTGTATTCTTTAATGTCGCCATTCCAACAGCAATACTTACGAAGACACATCCTAAGGTTCCAAGCCAGTTTGACGCCCCTGGCAACCAGTTAAAGTATCCCATTCCGATCATGAAATATAAGATGATCGCAAATACAACCATAATGACGCTGTGTTTTTTCATTTTCATTCCAAATTGTACTAATAAAGCTCCAAATAAAGCTGGCAGTAAGTAATTTAATGCGGATTTGATCGTATCTGGAAGCATAGATAATACAGAAGTTCCAAGAATTGCTCCAATTGTAAGAACAGATACGTTGATCACGATAGATACTGCCATTCCAAGGGTTGCAACAACAGATCCTTTTTCTGTTCCTGGTTCTACATCTGCTGCCACCTGTGCCATACTTGCACATGGGATTCTCATGTTAGAGATATTTCCTGATAAGAATGCCATATAAGTTCCAGCAGCTCCAACGACTGGGAAGTAAGAGATCGGTTCTACAAACCATAACACTCCAAAGGCACTGGCTCCGCTGATAAATGCGGTTAATAATGCAGCTGGTTTTGGTAAGATTCCATAGACAACAGCTAATACAAGTGCTGGAGTAAAGGAAAGAAGAACTCCAAGGTATCCTGTGATCTTACCGATCTTATTGACTTGTGGTACATATTCTTTATTATAATAATCCTGATTGTTCATCGTATCTTCCTCCTGCTTAGACTAATGCTGTAATGATCATGGCTCCAAGAATTGTGATCGTCAGGGACCATTCTTTTAACCATCCGATCTCTTTTTTATTTGCAACTTTGGTAAGTACAAACATGATCACGGCTCCAAGCACACATGCTAAGGCATTCTTCCATGCTCCGCTCATTGTGATCTGATCTGCTTTCATCATCATAGAGTAAAATGGTTTGGATAAATGGCTTGCGCACATTGCTGAGAATACACCGATGATCGCACAAGAAGCAATCGTTGTCAGTGTACCTGTATTTCCTCTGGAAACTTTCTTTTCGATCTTATCCATCTTATTTGCAGAGAATGTTGCAAATAATGCCCATCCGATAGAGCAAAGGATCATCGTCCATACAGCCATTCCTAAAGCTTCTGGTGTTAATGTGTCCGTTCCAAGCTGTACCCCGACAGCGGATGTTCCAAGTCCTGCTGCGATAGATTCAAACATAACGGAACCGATCATAGATAATCTCATCCATCCGATTGGCCCTCCTACAGATACTAACAGAGAAAGCATCGCACTTAATACAACGATGGATGGTCCGATCGATGTTACCGCACTGCTTTTCATTGCTTTTTTCATCTGTTTATCGTTAAGTCCTAGTTTCTTCCCTGATTTGTAAGCACCCCTTGCGAATAAGACTGCCTGTAAGATGACAAATGCCACTGGAAGTGCACAGGCAAGCCACATTGGGATACTGTTTGCGATTTTCATTGCGTCCATTTTTTATCCTCCTTTATCGGTCCGTGTGTTTTGTATGCAATTATATTACTTGTTTTGGGGGTGAAATGATATGAAAATTTTTTCACTTTTTGTCGAGGTGTCTTGGTTTTTGAAGATTTTTATGATTATTTTCTTTATATAGTGAAGATTTTTTCACTTTATTAAAACTTTACAATAGGACCTTTTTTTCTTTTTTTATGTCTTTATTTTACTTTTTAATAACATCAGTGCTTTCTTTTCAATCCTGCTTACATAAGATCTTGAAATATGAAGTTTTTTTGCTACTTCTTTTTGTGTCATTGGTTCTCTTCCATAAAGTCCATAGCGCATGATCAGTGTTTTCTTCTCCTTGTTCATCTCCATTTTCTCTAATTCTTCATAGATTCTTTTGATATTTTCTTTCTGCTCGATCTTTTTGATCAAATCCGTTTCCTGTGTTCCTAGAATATCTAACAGATGGATCTCATTTCCTTCTTTATCTATCCCGATCGGCTCATAAAGGGATGTATTCTTTGATGTTTTCTTTTCTTGACGAAGCATCATCAATAATTCATTTTCAATGCATCTTGCAGCATATGTGACAAGCCGGTGCCCTTTGCTGATATCATACGTATTGATCGCTTTGATCAACCCGATCACACCGATCGAGATCATATCTTCTTTTTCCCTGTCCAGATTATGATATTTCTTTACGATATGTGCAACCAAACGAAGGTTGTGTTCCACTAACAGATTTCTCGCATTCATGTCTCCCTGGCGGCTTAGGATCAGATAATGACGTTCTTCCTCTGGTAATAAAGGTTGTAAAAACTCTTGCAAAAGAAAAGCACCCTTCTAAGCCTTTTTATCATACTATGATACTTTGCTTAGAAAAGTGCTTTTCCATTTCTATTCTGAAGTTTTTGCCGATCTTATCTTAATTCTCTTCTCCGACTTCTTCTCTTCTTCGAAGCAGATATCCTTCTTTGATCTCTTCTCCAAAATCAACGTAGATCATCTGTTTTGGATGTGGTGCGGATTCCATTGGTCTTCCGTCTTCATCTTCGATCGCTTTCACTATAACTTCTTTGTTTGTTCCGTCTGGGATCATAACTTCAATCGTCTCTCCGACAGAGAATTTATTCTTCTGTTCTAAGAGTGCATATCCTTTGTCATTGTGTCCCTGAACGATTCCGATGTATGTGCAGTTCTTAATATACGTATTGCTGTCATAAATCTGTGATGTCTCATCTGTCTTTCCAAAATAGAATCCTGTTGTAAACTGGCGATATGTGCATTTAGCGATCTCTTCTTTGTAGTAATCCATATTTGCTCTGTATTTTTCTACGGATTCCTTGCAGTCATCGATCGCTTTTCTGTAAGTTCTTGCAACCGTTGCTACATAAAGAGCTGTCTTCATACGTCCTTCGATCTTCAGGCTGTCGATTCCTGCATCTAAGATCTGATCGATATATTCGATCATATTTAAGTCTTTGGAGTTGAAAATATATGTTCCACGTTCATTTTCATACACTGGCATATATTCTCCTGGTCTTGTCTGTTCCATGACAGAGTATTTCCATCTGCACGGATGTGTGCATTCTCCGCTGTTTGCATTTCTTCCTGTGAAGTAGTTACTTAGCAGGCATCTTCCGGAATGAGAGATACACATAGCACCATGAATAAATGATTCGATCTCCATATCATCTGGGATATGAGCACGGATATCTTTGATCTCTTCCAGAGATAATTCTCTTGCAGATACAACACGGCTCGCTCCCTGATCATACCAGAACTTGTATGTCGCATAGTTGGTACTGTTTGCCTGTGTACTGATGTGACGGTCAATGTCTGGACAAACTTCTTTTGCGATCATAAAAACTCCAGGGTCTGAGATGATCAGTGCATCTGGTTTGATCTCTTTTAATTCTTCAAAATATTTGCGGATTCCTTCTAAATCTTCGTTATGTGCTACGATATTGGCAGTGATATAAACTTTCACTCCGTGTTTATGTGCAAATTCGATTCCTTCTTTAACATCTTCCATGGAGAAATTCTTTGCTTTGGCACGTAATCCATACATCTCTCCACCGATATAAACGGCATCTGCTCCATATAACACAGCAACTTTTAATACTTCCAAGTTACTTGCCGGAATTAATAATTCAACATCTCTCATTACTTTCTCCCATCTTGATACTGATTGCTACGCCATCACCTACTGGAAGGATCGTTGTCTCTAACTGTGGGTGATTCTTGATCGTATATAAATAGTCTCTCATTCGTTTATGAATGGTGCGGTCTCTTCGCTCGATCGCATAACGTGATCTGGCAACGTCTCCGTCTTGAAGTACGTTATCTGAAACCAGCACACCTTCTGGTGCCAGAAGTCTTAGTACATCATCAAGGAAATGAATATACTGTCCTTTGGCTGCATCTACAAAAATAAGGTCAAAACTTCCATCAAGTCCTTTTAAGATCTCGATCGCATCTCCTTCTAGCAAGGTGATCTGTTCTTCTTTTCCCTGATTTTTGATGTTCTCTTTTGCTTTCTTGATTCTTTTTTCATTTCGCTCAATCGTGATGATCGTTCCGCCTTCCGGCTGGTAACTGTTCATATAAAGAGAAGAAAATCCCACTGCTGCTCCGACTTCTAAGATCTTCATCGGTTTCTTTAAAAGGACCAGAGTCCTTAAGAGTTCCTTCGTCTCTGGTTTGACGATCGGAACATGATTGACTCTGGCCTCTGATTCAATATAGCTTAAATCGTTCTTCTCTTCTTTCATCAATGAGCGGATATATTCTGTGATATTTAAATCCACTATCATTGTATGATCTCCTCTGATACATGATCTCCGCATAAAATACCCATAATGTCATCCATTCCCTGAGACTGTGTAAATTCATATGTCCCTGAAATAAATGGCTTATCTTTGTATTTTGAGAAATATTTGCGGATCACAAATCTAGTCTTTCCATAGATCAGTTTCTTTGAAACAAGGGTTTCGGCAACTTTCTCATCTGACTCATTCTGTGTAACAATGACTGTTACTTTCTTATGGCTTTGTGCATTATATGGCTGATTCGAAAATGTCTGTTCTGCCACAAAATATGCGCCATAGAAAATACAGAAGATCGCACAGATCAAAAATACTCTGCTTAATGTCCTAAAAAACAGCTGCCATCCTTCGGAATGAAAGAACTTCTTCTCTTCTGAAAGACTCATCTTAAACCTCTGTAATGATCGGCAGGATCATTGGATTACGCTTTGTCTTCTTCCAAATGTAATTACTAAGCTCGTCTTTGATCTTCGTCTTGATCCTTGCCCAGTCTGTGATATTGCGTTCTAAGCATTCCTCTACCGCATCTCTTGCAACATCTCTTGCACCTTCCATCAAAGATTCTGATTCTCTGACATATACAAATCCACGAGATACGATATCTGGACCTGCCAGAATCATATTGCCATGTTTCTGCAGAGTAACTGTTGCAATGATCAATCCATTCTGAGACAGTAACTTACGGTCATTCAATACGATGTTACCAACATCTCCGACACCAAGTCCATCAACGAGAATTCCTCCTGCCTGTACTTTTCCAGCGATCTTTCCTTGTCTCTTATTGAGCTCAAGAACATCACCTTCTGCCAGTACAAATGCATTCTCCTTTGGAATTCCCATCTCGATGGCAAGTTCACGATGACGCATCAGGTGGCGGTATTCTCCATGAACAGGGATTGCATACTTCGGCTTCGTCAGTGCATAAATAAGTCTTAATTCTTCACGGCATGCATGACCGGAAACATGTGTATCTTCAAATACGATCTGTGCACCTTTTAATGCCAGCTCATTCATGATCTTTGAGATATTCTTCTCATTTCCTGGAATTGGACTTGAGCTGAATATGATCGTATCACTTGGTACGATGGATACTTTTCTGTGAGTTGAGTTTGCCATACGGGATAATGCTGCCATTGTCTCTCCCTGGCTTCCCGTTGTGATTAAAACAATCTGATCGTCAGGATAATTCTTAATCTGATCAGTTTCTATTAATGTGTTCTTTGGAATCTTGATGTATCCTAATTCGGACGCTGTCGCAATGATATTTACCATGCTTCGTCCTTCTACTGCAACTTTTCTTCCGTACTTATGTGCAGAATTGATGATATGCTGTACACGATCCACGTTCGATGCAAATGTTGCAATGATCATACGTCCTTTTAAATGTTCTGCGAACAGATTGTCCAGACGTTTTCCTACATTCTTCTCTGATGGTGTATAGCCTTGTCGTTCTACATTCGTACTATCTGCCATCAATGCCAGAACTCCCTTACTTCCAAGTTCTGCGAATCTTGCAAGATCGATCGCTTCCCCAAATAATGGTGTATGGTCGATCTTAAAGTCACCTGTATGCACGATCACACCTGCTGGTGTTGTGATCGCAAGTGCTGCTGCATCTGCAATACTGTGATTTGTCTTAATAAATTCTACATTAAAGATTCCAAGTTTTACTTTGTCGCCATGTGTCACAACATGGCGCTCCACGTTATTTAAAATACCGTGCTCTTTTAATTTGTTCTCGATCAATGCCATGGTAAGTTTTGTCGCATAGATCGGTACGTTCAATTCCTTCTCGAAATAAGGAATCGCTCCAATATGGTCCTCATGACCATGAGTGATAACCAGTCCACGAATCTTGCTTGCATTGTCCTTTAAATATGTGATATCTGGAATAACTAAATCAATTCCTAACATATCTTCATCTGGGAACGCAAGTCCACAGTCCACGATCAAAATCTGGTTATTGCATTCAAATGCTGTGATGTTCATTCCGATCTGGCCGAGTCCGCCAAGTGGAATGATCTTTACTGAGCTAGGCTTTCTTCTAGGCATTGGTCTTCTTCCCCTTGCCTGATAATTATTCTTATTGTATGATTTCTTGTTATCATTTGCATAATAATTATTTCGTTTTGGTCTTGCCTGCTGTCTTACTTGATTGTCTTTCAACTTTCTTCCTCCATATCTACGTAGGTCTGACAATCCATTGTTTTAAACACTCTTATATATTTTATAAACTCACTTCAAGTCCATCTAACAGTGCGTTAAAAATATCTGAGATCATATCCAGTTCTTTATCGTCCTCAACGATCTCATAGGATACATAATCATCCTCTAACTGCACTTCTTTCATGATCAATACAACGCTCTCGTCTTCACTCGATGCCTCGCAGTCTTCTACCAAAAGGTAAGTCTGGCCTGCGATCGTTGTCTGTTCTATGACATTAAATTCGATTTCCTGGCCATCGTCATCCAGAAAAAGAATCTTGCTGTCTTTCTTGCTCATTGTCTGTTCCTCCTATAGGGAATCTAAATATCCCTGTAAAATCATAGACGCCGCGATCTGGTCGATCACTTTCTTTCTGTTTTCGCGTCTTACACCGCTTTCCATCAGAACTTTCTCTGATGCTACTGTTGTCAGTCGCTCATCCCACAAGATCACTTCTAATCCTGTACGACGCACTAAGGCATCGCGGAAAGATAAAGTATCTTCTCCGCGTTCACCTACTGTATTATTCATATTCTTTGGGAGACCTAAAACAATCTTCTCAACATCATATTCTTTCACAAGTTCTTCGATCCTTGCGTAAGTCTTTCTTAACTTATTCGCATCTTTCCTTGTGATCGTCTCTAATGGCTGTGCTGTAATATGAAGCTCATCACTTAACGCCACTCCGACTGTCTTCGTCCCATAATCTAGCCCTAATATCCTTCTCATAATACCACGGTCTCTACTTTAATCTTGTCTCAATATAGTTCTCAAGCAGTGCTTCAATGATATCGTCACGCTCGACTTTGTTGATGATGCTTCTTGCATTGTTGTGACTGGTAATGTACGTTGGATCTCCAGACATAATATATCCTACCATCTGATTGACAGGATTATATCCTTTCTCCTGCAGTGCCTCATATACACGCTCTAAGATCACGTGTACATCCAGTTCCTCTCTAACAACGGAAAAATGTTGTGTTTGATTATTATCCATAATTATCACGTCCCTTTCATTTATTAACCATTTTAATATAAAATGTATGAAATAGCAATGGAAATCATAAAATTTCACATCTGTTTAACACTCTGCCAATACATATCCATCATCTAAGATCTGTCTTAGCTTTACTTTCACGATCTTATTTTCCAATGGTTCTTCACTATAAAGTGCAACTTTTATATACTCCTTTGTATGCCCTGTATAATAATGGTCTTTTCCATGCATTTTTTCTTCGATCAGTACTTCTTTGACCATCCCTAACTGTTTTGTCTCGAATTCCTTCTGGTGTTGTTTTGACATTTCTAATAAGACATTACTTCGTTTTGCCTTGATCTGATCATTGATCTGCGGCTTCATATCTGCTGCCTTCGTTCCCTTTCGAATAGAATATTTGAACACATGCATTTCATAGAGATCGATCTCTTCTAAAAATTTTCTTGTTTCTTCAAATTCTTCTTCTGTCTCTCCCGGAAAACCTACGATAATATCCGTTGTCAATGCTGGATATTCGAAATGTTCACGAATTGCCTTACATTTCTCTCTGATATCTTGTGTTGTATACTTACGGTTCATTCGTTTTAAGACAGAATCACAGCCACTCTGCAGGGACAGATGGAAATGCGGGCAAAAACTTTCCATCTTAGAAAGGCGGTCCAATGTATCCTTTGTGATAAATCCAGGTTCCAGAGATCCCAAACGGATTCTCTTTACTTCCGGAATCTTGGCGATCTCTTCTAACAGATCGATCAGCGTAACATCTCCCAAATCTTTTCCATACGATGTAACATGAATTCCTGTGATCACAAATTCCTGACATCCATGTTTTGTCAGATTCGTGATCTCTTCTAACACTTCTTCCATCTTACGGCTTCTGACTCTTCCTCTTGCATAAGGGATAATGCAGTAAGAACAAAACTGATTGCATCCATCTTGTACTTTAATATATGCTCTGGTATGTTCTTTTAACTGTTCCACATGCAAAGATTCATATTCCTGGTCATGTGCAATATCAATAACTTCGATTGATTCTGCGGCTGATTCCTTCTCTTCCATATGCTCTTCTAAAATATGGATCAAGTCTTTCTTTTTATTATTCCCAATGATCAGATCAATATTTGTATCTTTGGATAATTCTTCTTTTCCAACTTGAGCATAACACCCAACCGCTACTACAACAACGTCTGGATTCTTCTTCTTTGCGCGGTGAAGCATCTGTCTTGATTTACGTTCTGCCATATTTGTCACAGAACATGTATTCACAATATAGATATCTGCTGCTTCTTTCGGATCAACCATCATAACGCCTGCTTCCTTAAGCATTCCATACATGGCATCCGTTTCATATTGATTTACTTTGCAGCCAAGCGTTACGATGGCCGCTCTTTTTCCTTGTAAATTCATACGATTCCTTTCTTGTTGACTTTTATGACAAATGCGAGTACACTATCCTTGTTAATTGGAAGGAGTATTATCCCATGTATGATGCATTGATCAAACTAAATTCCATCAAAGACTTATACTCGTTTGTCGACATCCTTGACAAGCACTCTGGCACGTTTGAGATCGTTGCCAATGACTATGTCGTGGATGCCAGATCACTGATGAGTATGCTAAGCCTCGATCTTTCGAAGCCTTTAGAGCTTTCGTTTGATTCTGATGAGGCTTCTGACATACTGTCCCAGCTTCAGCCATTTATTTTACGTGAATGATCTCTGTAGAATCAATGGCTTCTTTCATTAAATCATCAATCACATCTTCCAGATGTTCTTCTGATTTCTTAATTCTCTTTAAATTACCCTTTGTAACTGGATGTTTTGCAACAAAGATCGTACAGCAGTCTTCAAATGGCTGAATGGATGTCTCAAATGTTCCGATCTTCTCTGCAATATCTACGATCTCCTGTTTATCCATACCGATACATGGTCTGAATACTGGCATATTACATACTTCATTTGTGATCGCAAGATTATGGATTGTCTGGCTTGCTACCTGTCCGATACTTTCACCAGTGATCAGTGCAAGGCTTCCACCTTCATTTGCAAAATGTTCCGCGATCTTCATCATATATCTTCTCATGATGATCGTTAATTCTTCATGAGGGCATTTCTCATAGATCGCTAACTGAATGTCTGTAAAGTTTACAACATGTAAATTGATCGGTCCTGCATATTTTGCAACGATCTTCGCAAGATCTATAACCTTCTGTTTTGCTCTCTCGCTTGTGTATGGTGGTGCATGGAAATATGTTGCATCAATGTGTACTCCACGTTTTGCGATCATATATCCTGCAACTGGACTATCGATTCCTCCGGATAATAAAAGCATTGCTTTTCCATTGGTTCCGACTGGCATTCCTCCTGGTCCTTTGATTTCCTGAGAATAGATATAGATATATTTTCTCACTTCGATATTCACCATTACCTGTGGATGGTGCACATCTACTTTGATCCCTTCAAATGCATCTAGTAACTGCCCACCGATTTCCATATTGATCGCCATGGAATCCAGAGGGAACTGTTTATCTCCTCTTCTTGCATGAACTTTGAATGTGAAATCCTTGACTGGATACTGTTCATCAATAAATTTGATAACTGTCTCTGTCAAATGTTCCATATCTTTATTTTCTTCGATGACCATTGGACAGATTCCAACGATTCCAAAGACTCTCTGCAGTGCTTCCACAGCTTCATCATAATCGAACTCATCCTGTGCTTCAACAAACATACGTCCAGATTCTTTTCTTACTTTAAAATCCCCAACGGGTGCCATTGCATGGCGGATCTGTTTCATTAATGCGTCTTCAAACATATAACGGTTCTTACCTTTGATGGCAATCTCACCGTATTTGATCAAAAATGCGGTTACTTTCATAGTATTCTCCTTTATTTTCTTACTGTTTCTTTTCTTGTGGTCTTTATTTTCTTACAAATCTTCGAAGCATTGGTACTAATTCTTTTAATGCTTTGATCGTTTCATCAACTTCTTCTTTTGTATTCTCAATTGAGAAACTGAAACGAAGTGTTCCATCTTTAAATTCATCACTTAATGCGATCGCATTTAATGTTCCACTGACTGCCTGTTTTTTGTTCGATGAACATGCGGATCCTGAAGATACATAGATTTCTCTGTCTTCCAAGGCATGTAACAGTACTTCACTTCTTAACTTCTTAAAGCTGATACTTGCTACATGTGGTGCTTTTCCAGAATTGTCTTTGATATCCTCGATCTCTTTGATCCTTTCCTGAAAATATTCTTTGACTTCACGGATCTTCTCGGCATTTTCATAGTTTTTACCGATCATCTTTTCACATGCGACAGCTAATCCTACGATTCCTGGTACATTCTCCGTTCCAGAACGCATTCCTTTCTGCTGTCCGCCTCCAAAAATGATCGGAGAGATCTTCGTTCCTTCCTTGATATATAAAAATCCGATTCCTTTTGGTCCATGGATCTTATGACCACTTGTGGATAATAAGTCAATTCCCATATTCTTTGGAATGATCGGAAGTTTTCCATATGCCTGAATCGCATCGACATGGAAAATCGTATTCGGATTCTTTGCTTTGATGATCTTTGCGATCTCTTCAATTGGTTCAATGGCTCCGATCTCGTTATTTACCATCATGCAGGATACGAGGATCGTATCTTCTCGGATACTTTCTTCTAACTGATCAAGATCTACGATTCCTTCTGAATCTACATCAAGATATGTCACTTCATATCCTTCTTCTTCCAGATGATACATTGGTTCATATACAGACGCATGTTCTACCTTTGTCGTAATAATGTGCTTTCCTTTGCGGCGATTTGCCATTGCTGTTCCAATGATCGCTGTATTGTTTGATTCTGTTCCCCCAGATGTAAATAAGATTTCTTTGGGTTTTGCTCTTAATGTCTTCGCAATTAATTCTTGTGCAGCTTTTACTTTATTCTCTGCTTCAATACCTTTCATATGTTTTGCAGATGGATTTCCATATGTGACCTGCATTGCATCCTGCATTGCTTCTACAACTTCTGGAAATACGCAGGTTGTCGCTGCATTATCAAAATAAATCATGTCACTTTCTCCTCTATTCTTCTATCGTAAACATCAAAATAGATAAAACTGTCATTCCTGCTGTCTCAGTTCTTAAGATACGCTTTCCAAGGCTCATTGTCTGACCGCCTGCTGCCTTTAGCTGTTCGATCTCTTCCTTTTCAAAGCCGCCTTCTGGTCCGATGATAATCCCGATCGATTTCTTCCCTTTTGCCTGGCTGATCAGTTCTTTGGATGCCTGCATTCCTTTTGCCTCTTCATATGGAACAAGCATGAATTCTGTATCTTTTACTTCTTCTAAAATATCTTTGAAATTTCTCACTTCACGAACTTCTGGAATGATCCCTCGTTTTGCCTGTTTCGCTGCGCTTAATGCGATCGTATTCCAACGGCTTACCTTCTTTGCTGCCTTCTTCGCATCAAGTTTCACAACACAACGCTTCATGGCAACTGGAACGATCTCTGCCACTCCAAGTTCCACCGCTTTTTGAACGATCATCTCCATCTTATCGCCTTTTGGCAGTCCCTGATACAGTGTGATCTTCACTGGGAGTTCTGTTTCCATGCCATGAACATCTTCGATCTTCGCAAGGATCGTATCGTCCGTCCATTCCAAAAGGCTGCATTCATATTCTAAATCTGATCCGTTACTTAAATAGACTTTATCTCCTGTTTTCATGCGGAGAACGTTCTTAATATGATTGACATCACTTCCACAAATCTCGATCATTCCGTCATGAATCTGTTCTTCTTTTATAAAAAAACGGTACATCTCTTACCTCATCTTCGCTGTCATAGAAACCCAGTCTTTCATTCTTCTTGTCTCAATGACATCAAATCCATATGCATTTAATTTGTCTGCGATTTCTTTTTCTTTTGTATCAATGATACCGGAGATTACAAAAACACCATCTTCTGCCAAAAACTGATCTACGATCTCGATCAGTGGTGAGATAACATCTGCTAAAATATTAGCAACAACAACCGGATAACATTTTGATCCTAAGGATGCTGCAAACTCTTTATCATCTAAAACATTTCCCTGATATACTTCAAACTGATCTTTGCTGATATGGTTTACTTCAAAGTTCTCCTCAGAAGCTGAGATCGCATGTGGATCGATATCTGTAAGAACCGCATGTCCTGCCCCAAGTTTTAGTCCGATGATCGACAAAATTCCGCTTCCGCATCCAACATCCAAAATCTTTGTATCTTCCTTAATATATGGTTTCATTCCTTCAATACAAAGTTTTGTTGTCTCATGAGAACCTGTTCCAAATGCTGTTCCTGGATCGATCTCTACGACGATCGTATCTTCTGTCTGGTCTTCTAATGTCTCCCATGTTGGTTTGATCACGATCTGGTCATCCAGGCGGATCGGTTTAAAGAATTTCTTCCAGTTATTGACCCAGTCTTCTTCTTTTGTCTTATCAAATGAGATTGTTCCAGCACCGATATCCATAAATCCGCGAAGTCTCTCAAGCATTGCCTGAATCTGCATTGTAATGTGCTCTAAGTTTTCGTTCTCATCAAAATAACAGCTGATCTTTGCTTTTCCATCATCTGGTGCGATATCATCTGGCAATAGATCCACATACATGACTTTCATCTCTTCTTCTGTCAATGATACATGATCTTCAACTTCCACACCAGTTGCACCAAGTTCTGTAAGCTCATAACTGATCATGTCTTCTGCCGATGTCAATGTATCAATTGTAATTTTATTCCATCCCATGACACTGTATTTCCTTTCTTTTCTATCTTATATTTTTATTTCGTATTCATAACATATCAATTAATTAGTGTATCATACAAAAAGCCGGAATACAAGAAAAAAGAGAATCCCGTCGTCTTTCGGAACTCTCTTTCATCGCTATCTTCTTAATACGCAAACTGTATTTATGATGAATCTATGCTTCTAAGATCTTTCCATCAATGGAAATTGTGTGAACTTGCCATGGAAGGAATTTGCCGGAATCCTGAATCGCTTTCTTGGCCGCATTCTCCAATCCTCCACAACAAGGGACTTCCATTCTCACGATCGTTACACTCTTGATATCATTGTTCGCAATGATCTGTGTCAGTTTCTCACTGTAATCTCCTTCATCAAGTTTTGGACAGCCGATCAATGTCACTTTATTTTTGATAAATTCCTGATGAAAATTCCCATAAGCATAAGCGGTACAATCTGCCGCGATCAACAGATTCGCATCCTTAAAATATGGGGCATTAATTGGCACAAGTTTGATCTGCACCGGCCACTGGGACAGCTGAGAAGATACAGTTGCTGTCTGCTCTGTCGCTACCTCTTCTGCCTTATGATCCATCATCTTCATTCTTGTTCCAGGACATCCGTGGAATACCGGCTTTTCTTCTATTTTATCTTTTGCTGTCATCTCAGCCTTCTTCTTCATATTCGCTTCCACAGCTTCTCTGTCATACGCAGCTGCCTCACGCTCTACGAAACTGATCGCTCCTGTTGGACAATTTGGCAGACAGTCTCCTAGGCCGTCACAATAATCATCTCTTAATAATTTTGCCTTTCCATCAACTATCCCGATCGCATCTTCGTGACATGCATCTGCACACAGTCCACATCCATTACATTTATCTTCATCAATTTCAATAATTCTACGAATCATATCTATTCTCCTTTTCTTAATCTCATATTCTTTACTGTATCGTTAGTATAATAGATATGATTTGGAAAATCCGTTGTTTTTACAACATTATGTTAAAAATTTTTTAATAAATTGAAAAAGCAGAAGGCACTCCATAAACCTTCTGCTCTTTCGGTTGTTTATTATTCGAATATGCCAACAAAGACATGTTCTTCCTGACTATCCGACGAAACAACACTCCATATTCTCTTCGTAAAATCTGTTATACATCTGTCGTATCAAAGGAATCAGTTTATAAAGTGGTTCCGTCTTACGATGGTTAACTTCATCTTTGATCATCTCTTTGATGATCGCTTCTTTCACCTCTCTTAGAGTACCATATACTCCAACTTTTTCCAATACTTTTTTGCAATTTTCTTTATTCTTTGCACGTTTTAGTAATACAAAATCTCCATAATATTTTTTTATATAATAATTTTCTTTCATTCTTATCATTTTAAAGTTCTCCTTTTCACATACTGTGTTTAAAATCATTGAACGATTTCAAAAAACCTTTCTTGAACTGATCATTGGCATTATACTCCTTTTGTATACAGTATATGTTGCAAAAGAATTACTTTTTCTTTAATTTTTTCTTAATTTCTAATATATAGATTTTTATTCTATCTTTATGAATATTTTCTTGCTTGTATGTTGTATACACTCCTCGTCCATTTTTGACACTTTACAACCTACTTTCTTTCTAGTTATAATATATTATAAGTGTCACTGGTATAAATTCCGTTTGTTTCTACACGAATAAACAATTTATATTCATTGACGAACCAAACAACAAAAACGAATTAAAACATACAGAAAGGATACAATTTATGAAATACAAACTAATCGCCGTTGACTTAGATGGAACTCTTTACAACGACCAACTCAAGATTACTTCTGATACTTTAAATACCATGATCAAAGCTCAGGAAATGGGAATCCGCATTGCTCTTGCTTCCGGTCGTCCTCTCCCTGGTCTTTTTCATGCCAGAGATCTATTGAAGCTAAATGAGCACCACGGAATGCTCGTTGCTTACAATGGCGGAAAGGTTGTGGATACTACTACAAATGAAGTTTTATATGATAAGTACATCCCCGATGATCTCGCAATTAAGATTTTAGAACATTTGAGAGATTATCCTGTGAATCCGATCATTGATGATGGAAAAGTTCTTTATGTCACAGACAAGAATGGATATCGCGTCAAAGAAGAGGCATTGAATGATTCTATGGAGTATGTTGAGGTTCCTTCCTTGACAGAACATCTTGATTTTCATTTAAATAAGATCCTTACTGCTGTCGATCCTCAAAAAACTTATGATGTTTTAGAAACGATCGGAATGCCATTTAGAGATCAGGTCACTTTTGTCCGTACTGCTCCTTATTATATTGAAGCAATTCCTGTGGGTACCAGCAAAGCTTCTGGTCTTTCCAATGTATGTAAAGGTCTTGGCATTGATCCATCTGAGGTCATTGCTTTTGGTGATGCAGAAAATGATCTGGAAATGATCCAGTTTGCAGGTCATGGTGTCGCTATGGGAAATGCATGTGATGCTTTAAAAGATGCCGCTGATGAAGTAACACTTACAAATAATGAAGATGGTATCGCACATACTTTAAATCATTTACTGTTTGAGTAAAAAATGTCTGGTTTTAATAAAATAAGTAAGGGCTGTCGTTAATGAACGGCAGCCTTCTCTAACACTTAATTTTCAATTACACTTCATTTTTAATACAAACATCCAATTTCTGATATGGTATCTCGATTCCTTCCTCATCAAATCGAATCTTAATCTCTTCATTTAACGCCCATTTGGTTGCTACATAATCAGATGTTGAAACCCAGCACCTGATTCCCATCATGACAGAGCTGTCTGCTAAACTACTCACAAAGATCTTCACTCCATCCTGATCAAGAATTCTTTTTTCATTTTTTGCTATGTCTGTAAGAATTCTTTTTACTTCTTTGATATCTGCATCATAAGATATCCCAACTTCAATATCGATCAGTCTTCGTTCCTGTTTTGTGTTGTTGATCAGATTTGAATTACTTAATGTTCCGTTAGGAATGACGATCACTCGGTTATCAATTGTCTTAAGCTTTGTATAGAAAATATCCATCGCTGCAACTTCTCCTTCGCAGTCGGTTCCTGTTAGTACGATGTAATCTCCTACCTGAAATGGTTTCAGAATTAATAGTAAAACTCCACCTGCTACATTAGAAAGTGTTCCTTGTAATGCTAAACCTACTGCTACACCTGCAGATCCTAATAATGCGATAAAGGAGCTTACCTCTACCCCCATATGTGCAACTGCCATAAAGATTACAATACAACGCAATCCAATCCTTATGAAGGAGCAGGAAAATGAGATAACTCCATAATCGATCTCTGCCTTCTCAAGGGTTGTTTTTAACAATTTAATTAAGATCTTGATCAATTTAAATCCAATTGCAATGATCAAAAATGATACTATGACTTTTCCAACGATACTCATTGCAATTTCCAGATATTTTTCTAAAAACTGATTCCAGTTAATCTTGCCCAAGTCCACTACTGCGAACATCGCTTGTATTTGTGCTAACATAATCGCTCCTCATTTTTCTTGTGTTTCTTTTGATATTCATTTCACAAATATGCTTAACATGAAAGAAACACGTATTTCTACGTGTTTCTTATCATAGCAAGTTTATCTATTCATTACAATACTTATTTTTTTGTAATATATCCTTTTGCTTTTAATGTCTCAGCACATAAAACAGCTCCACCTGCTGCTCCACGAACTGTGTTATGAGAAAGTCCTACAAATTTATAATCGTATACAGTATCTTCTCTTAAACGTCCAACAGAGATTCCCATTCCGTTTTCGTAATCTACGTCTTCTCTTACCTGTGGGCGGTTATCTTCTTCTAAGTACTGGATCATCTGTTTTGGAGCACTTGGAAGTTCTAATTCCTGTGGAATTCCGCTGAAGTTTACTAATTTCTCGATCAGCTGTTCTTTTGTTGGTTTCTTCTTGAATTTAACGAAGACTGCAGCTGTATGTCCGTTTAATACTGGTACACGGATACACTGTGTTGTGATCACTGGTGTTTCAGCTTTCACGATCACACCGTCTTCAATATGTCCCCATAAACGAAGAGGTTCCTGTTCGCTCTTTTCTTCTTCTCCACCGATATATGGAATGATGTTTCCTTCCATCTCTGGCCAATCTTTGAAAGTTTTTCCTGCTCCAGAAATTGCCTGGTATGTTGTAGCTACTACTTCATATGGTTCGAATTCTTTCCATGCTGTTAAAACTGGTGCATAACTCTGGATAGAGCAGTTAGGTTTTACTGCTACGAAACCTTTTGTTGTTCCTAAACGTTTCTTCTGGCTTTCGATTACTTCGAAATGTTCTGGGTTGATCTCAGGTACTACCATTGGTACGTCTGGTGTCCAACGGTGAGCACTGTTGTTAGATACAACTGGTGTTTCTGTTTTTGCATAATCTTCTTCGATCTTTTTAATCTCGTCTTTAGACATATCTACTGCACTGAATACAAAGTCTACGTGAGAAGCAACTTCTTCTACTTCATTGACATTTTTTACGATCATAGATTTTACTGCTTCTGGCATTGGAGTATCCATTTTCCAACGTCCACCAACTGCTTCTTCATATGTCTTTCCAGCAGAACGTGGGCTTGCTGCTAATGTTGTAACTTCAAACCATGGATGATTCTCAAGTAATGAAATAAAACGCTGTCCAACCATTCCAGTTGCACCTAAAATACCAACTCTTAATTTTTCACTCATTTTTTCTCTCCTATAGTACACGAACACGAACGACTCCGTCGATTTGTTCCATTTTCTTGATTGTATCTTCTGTTGGTGCTTTCTTTTCCATGTCAAACATAGAATAAGCCCATTCACCTTTGGATTTATTTAACATATTGGAAATGTTATGTCCATCTGCTGCCAGGATCGCTGTTAACTGACCGATCATATTTGGAAGATTCTTATGATGTACTGTAATACGAGCTGCACCACTTGCTTCTCCAAGATCACAATTTGGATAGTTTACTGAATTGACAATATTACCATTCTCTAAATAATTCATCAACTGATCCACTGCCATCTCTGCACAGTTTTCTTCTGATTCCTCTGTAGATGCTCCTAAGTGTGGAATTGTGATCACTTTGTCTACTCCAGCGATTTCTGCACTTGGGAAATCTGTTACATAATGTTTTACTTTTCCTGATGCTAATCCTTCGATCACTGCCTGATTATCAACAAGTTCTCCTCTGGCGAAGTTTAATAATGTAACTCCGTCTTTCATCTTATCGATAGCTTCTTTGTTGATCATTCCTTTTGTAGAATCCATGTATGGAACGTGAATTGTAATATAATCACATGTCTCAAATAATTCGTCAATGGAAGCGATATGTTTTACCATTCTTGATAAGCTCCATGCAGAACGTACGGATACGTATGGATCATATCCATAAACTTTCATTCCAAGACGATTGCAGATATTTGCTACTAAAACACCGATTGCTCCAAGTCCGATAACTCCGATACTTTTTCCTTTTAATTCGTTACCTGCATACTGTTTTTTCTGTTTCTCAACAAGTTTTGCAAGGTTCTCTTCGGATGCATTTTCCTTAACCCAGTTATATCCACCGATGATATCACGAGATGCAAGTAAAAGTCCTGCAACAACAAGTTCTTTTACACCATTAGCATTCGCTCCTGGTGTATTGAATGCTACGATTCCCTTCTTTGCATATTCATCTAATGGAATATTGTTAACTCCTGCTCCAGCTCTTGCAACTGCAAGAAGGCTTTCTGGAACTTCAAGATCGTGCATAGCTGCACTTCTTACTAAAACTGCATCTGCTTTATCTAAGTCATCGATCACTTTAAAATCTTCTGTAAATAAATCTAGTCCTTTACTTGCGATCGGGTTTAAGCATTTTACTGTATACATGGCTCCTCCTTATTTGTTCTCTTCTTCAAACTTCTTCATAAATGCTACTAATTTCTCAACACCTTCTTTTGGCATTGCGTTATAAATACTTGCACGCATTCCACCAACTGTACGGTGTCCTTTTAGGTTCTCAAATCCTGCTTCTTTTGCTTCAGCTACGAATTTGGCATCCAGATCTTTGTCTCCTGTTACAAATGGAACGTTCATTAAAGAACGGTCTTCTTTCACAACTGTTCCTTTAAACATTTCGCTCTGGTCTAAGAAATCATATAAGATCTTTGCTTTTTCTTCGTTGCGTTTCTGCATTGCAGTAAGTCCACCCTGGTCTTTTAACCATTTGAAGACTTTTCCGCAAATATAGATTCCGTAGCATGGAGGTGTGTTATACAGTGAATCTGCATCTGCCTGTGTTTTCCATTTTAACATGGTTGGTGTTCCTTCTAACACATCATCTGTGATCAGATCTTCACGTACGATACAAACTACAACTCCTGCTGGTCCAACGTTTTTCTGTACTCCAAAATAGATGACTCCAAAGTCTTCTACATTAACTGGCTCAGATAAAATGCAAGAAGACATATCTGCAACAAGGATTTTACCTTTTGTATTTGGAATCTGCTGATATTTTGTTCCATAGATCGTGTTGTTATAGCATACATATACATAATCTGCATCTTCTGATACAGGAAGGTCAGAACAATCTGGAATATATGTATATGTTTTATCTTCTGATGAAGCTAAAATGTTTGCTTTTCCATATCTGGAAGCTTCCTGGTATGCTTTCTTTGCCCACTGTCCTGTGATGATGAAGTCTGCAACTTTGTTCTTCATCAGATTCATAGGGATGGCTGAAAACTGCTGGGATGCTCCACCCTGAAGGAATAATACTTTGTAATTATCAGGGATGTTCATTAATTCTCTTAAGTCTGCTTCTGCAGTCTTGATGATATCATCAAACATCTTGGATCTGTGGCTCATTTCCATAACGGACATTCCACATCCTCTGTAATCAAGCATTTCCTCTGCTGCTTCTTTTAACACTTCTTCCGGAAGTACTGCCGGTCCAGCTGAAAAATTGTATACTCTTGCCATTTTCTTTTCTCTCCTTTATATGAAAATAAATTAAAAATTACCTTGCCTGCGCCTCAAGATCCGATTTATCAAATGCATCTTCAATAGAACCTCCTGGATTAACCATAGGCCATACTTTGTCATCTAAGTCAATATGACAATCAAGAACTACTGGTTCTCCTGCATTTAAAGCTTCTTTGAATGCATCTTTGAATTGATCGATATCCGTGATCTTCTTAGCTTGCACCCCAAGTCCTTCTGCGACTTTCACAAAGTCTACTTTGTCCTGAAGTGTTGTATACGAATATCTTTCTTCATAAAACAGATCTTGCCACTGTCTTACCATTCCTAACACGCTGTTATTGATAATAACTTCGATCACTGGAATGTTGTATCGCGAGGCTGTCGCAAGCTCATTTAAATTCATACGGAAACATCCGTCTCCTGCAATATTTACTACAATCTTATCTGGATTACCAACTTTCGCTCCAAGGCTGGCTCCAAGACCGTATCCCATTGTTCCAAGGCCACCAGATGTCAAGAATTTACGTGGTTTATCATATTTATAAAACTGAGCGGCCCACATCTGATGCTGTCCAACTTCTGTTGTAATGACTGCCTCACCTTTTGTAATATCATAAATCGCTTCCATGATCTCAGGACATGTTAATCGTCCTTTATCATAAGTTAATGGATACTTTTCTTTATATTCTTTGACCGTATTAAGCCACTCATTGTGTTCCTGAGCTTCTAAACGGCGATTGATCACTGTTAATACTGCTTTTACATCTCCGATGATAGAAGCTGATACACAAATATTCTTGTTGATCTCAACTGGGTCAACATCAATCTGTAAAATCTTTGCATTTTTTGCAAATGTTTTTGGATTGCCTAAAACTCGGTCACTAAATCTTGTTCCGACTGCGATCAGAAGGTCACAGTGAGATACTCCAAGATTTGATGCCTTTGTTCCGTGCATTCCAAGCATTCCACTATAACGTTCATCTGTACCGTTAAATGCTCCTTTTCCCATAAGGGTATCGCATACTGGTGCATCTACTTTCTCTACAAATTCTTTTAATTCGTCTGCTGCATCAGAGATCACAGCTCCACCACCAACTAAGATATATGGTCGTTTTGCTTCTCTGATCATGCTGATCGCATTCTGAATATCTACTTCTTTGATATATTCACTGGAACGTATGATCTTCGCTGGTTTGTATTTTTCATATAGAGTCGTTGCTGCTGTCACATCTTTTGGGATATCGATCAAAACCGGTCCTGGTCTTCCTGTCTTTGCAATTCTAAACGCTCTTCGGATCGTATCTGCAAGTTCTTCTATATTCTTTACAATAAAGTTATGCTTTGTGATCGGAATTGTGACTCCGGAAATATCAACTTCCTGGAAGCTGTCCTTTCCAAGAAGGCTGACTCCTACGTTACATGTGATTGCAACAACTGGCACTGAATCCATATTCGCTGTTGCAAGTCCTGTAACAATATTTGTCGCTCCTGGCCCGCTGGTTGCAAAGCACACTCCGACTTTTCCTGTAGATCTCGCATATCCGTCTGCTGCATGAGAAGCTCCCTGTTCATGGGATGTCAGGATATGTGTAAAATCCTTTTTCTGTTTATATAATTCATCATAAATGTTTAAGATTGCTCCGCCTGGATACCCAAAAATGGTATCCACGCCTTGCTCTTTTAAACATTCTAAAACAATCTGAGCACCTGTCAATTGTTTCATCATTTGATCCTCTTTTCTTACTTAATTACTGTTTGATTTCTAAAACTGCTCCGCGGTTTCCAGATGTAACTAAAGATGCATATCTTGCAAGATAACCTGTTGTAACCTTAGGTGTTCTAGGTTTCCAGTTTTCTTTTCTCTTTGCTAATTCTTCGTCAGAAACTTTTACATTTAATGTATTGGCATCGATATCAATTGCAATGATATCTCCTTCTTCTACTAATGCAATTGGTCCTCCCACTGCTGCTTCTGGAGAAACATGTCCGATACAAGCTCCTCTGGAAGCTCCTGAGAATCTTCCATCTGTGATCAGGGCTACGCTTGATCCAAGTCCCATACCCATGATCGCTGATGTAGGATTTAACATCTCTCTCATACCTGGTCCACCTTTTGGTCCTTCATAGCGGATCACTACGACATCCCCTGGTTTAATATCTCCACCTTTGATCGCTTTGATCGCATCTTCTTCACAATCAAAGACTCTGGCTGGTCCTTCCATCTTAAGCATCTCAGGTGCAACTGCAGAACGTTTTACAACACCTGAATCTGGTGCTAAATTTCCTTTTAATACAGCAATTCCACCAGTCTGGCTGTATGGATCGTCGATCGGACGAATAACTTCTGGATTCTTGTTTACGCATCCTTCGATGTTCTCTGCTACTGTCTTACCTGTTGCAGTGATAAGATCCGTATGAAGAAGATTCTTCTTATTTAATTCGTTCATAACAGCGTAAACTCCACCAGCTTCATTTAACTCTTCAATATATGTATGTCCCGCTGGTGCAAGATGACATAAGTTTGGAGTTCTCTTACTGATCTCATTTGCCTTCTCAAGATCCAGATCAACACCTGCTTCATGTGCAATTGCTGGTAAATGAAGCATACTGTTTGTACTGCATCCAAGTGCCATATCAACTGTTAAGGCATTCTCAAACGCTTTCTCTGTTAAGATATCTCTTGGACGGATATTCTTCTCTAATAATTCCATAACCTTCATACCTGCATGCTTTGCAAGACGGATTCTTTCTGAATATACAGCTGGAATTGTTCCATTTCCCTGTAATCCCATACCAAGAACTTCTGTTAGACAATTCATGGAGTTCGCTGTGTACATACCAGAACATGATCCACATGTAGGACATGTTTTGTTTTCAAATTCATCTAATTCTTCTTTTGTGATCTTACCTGCTGCATAAGATCCAACAGCTTCAAACATACTTGATAAGCTTGTTTTGCATCCTTTTACACGTCCGGCAAGCATTGGTCCGCCACTGACGAACACTGTGGGTACATTAACACGTGCAGCAGCCATTAATAGTCCTGGTACATTCTTATCGCAGTTTGGAACCATAACTAAGGCATCAAACTGATGTGCTAATGCCATACATTCTGTAGAATCAGCGATCAGATCTCTTGTTACCAGTGAATATTTCATTCCAACATGTCCCATGGCAATTCCATCACATACTGCGATCGCTGGGAATACAACTGGTGTTCCACCTGCCATAGCAACTCCAAGTTTTACTGCATCTACGATCTTGTCAATATTCATATGCCCTGGCACGATCTCATTATACGAACTTACGATTCCGACCAATGGCTTTCTCATCTCTTCTTTTGTGAAACCTAATGCGTTAAATAACGATCTTTGAGGTGCAAATGCTTCTCCCTCTGTAAATGTATTACTCATAAAACTAACCTCCTAGTATAATATATCTAATTCTATCTATGATACCCATCGAATTCTTATTTGATCTGATCAATGATCAGCTGTCCCATTTCTTTACATCCGACTTTCTTCATTCCGTCTGACATGATGTCAACTGTTCTGTATCCATCTGCTAAAACTGCTTTGACTGCTTTTTCGATCTCATCTGCTTCTTTATCTAGATCAAATGAATAACGAAGCATCATAGCTGCGGAAAGAATTGTTGCGATTGGGTTGGCAATATCCTGTCCTGCGATATCTGGAGCTGATCCGTGGCTTGGCTCATATAATCCAAATTTACCTTCTGCAAGACTTGCAGATGATAACATTCCAATAGAACCTGTGATCATACTTGCTTCATCTGATAAAATATCTCCAAACATATTCTCTGTTAAGATCACATCAAACTGACGTGGATTATTGACTAACTGCATTGCACAGTTATCAACTAACATATGTTCATATGTAACATCTTCGTAGTCTTTGGCTACTTCTTCTACAACTGCTCTCCATAATCTGGAAGAATCAAGTACATTTGCCTTATCAACACTGATCACATGTTTTTTACGTTTTCTTGCAATATCAAATGCTTTGATCGCAATTCTTCTGATTTCATTTTCATTATAAGATAATGTATCAACGGCTGTTCTTACACCATCAATTTCTTCTGTATGTCTCTCTCCAAAGTAAAGACCACCTGTTAATTCTCTCATGATGACCATATCAAATCCATCACCGATCACTTCATCACGAAGTGGGCATGCTTTCTTTAATTCATCATATAAGTATGCTGGTCTGATGTTAGCAAATAATCCAAGGGATTTACGAAGTTTTAATAAGCCTGCTTCAGGTCTTAACTGTGCTGGAAGTTTGTACCATGGAGATGTACTTGTATTTCCACCGATCGAACCCATTAATACTGCATCACTCTTCTTAGCAATCTCTAAAGCTTCCTCTGTTAATGGTTCTCCATGAACATCAATGGATGCTCCACCCATCAGAATCTGTGTATAAGAAAATGTATGTCCATACTTCTCTCCTACAGCATCTAAAACTCTCATTGCTTCTGTGACGATCTCTGGTCCGATTCCGTCACCTTTAATGACTGCTAAATTACAATTCATATCTTCTTCCTCATTTCTTCTTGATATTGCTTATGTCTGTCAATGAATTGGCAGATTAATTTACCCTAAAACTACTAATGCGATAAACGCTCCGATACAGCTTGCACATGCAACTGTAACAATATTTTTTTTATTATATGCAAAAATCATCGCAATTGCAAATCCAATTGTCGATGCGATCAAATTTCCTGTCGCATAAAACACTGCCGGCATGATCATTGCTGCCAGTACTGCATATGGAACATAGTATAAAAATGATCGAAAAAATCTATTCTCTATCTTCTTCTGTATTGCAACCAATGGGATGACTCGTATTAGATATGTAGAAACTGCTGTGACTGCAATATAAACTAATAATCTGCTAAGATTCATGAGTCTCCTCCTCTTCTACTGGGAATAAAATTGCTCCAAATGTTGCTGCGATCAAAGTACAAATGATGATCACGAACCCACTGGATATAAAAGATAACGCTTTGATATATTTAAATAATAAGCTAATGATCATGGAAAGAATGATCACGATAGTTATATGCTTATCTTGTCTTGCTGGTGGAATGATGATCCCGATCAACATTCCATAAATTGCAAGCCCAAGTGCATTCCTTAAGATCAATGGTAATAATGTATTGGCCGTCGCTCCTAAGAGAGTTCCAATGGTCCAGCTGATCCATGGAATTGACATCAAAGCATAAAAATATCTTGGCGTGATCTCATGCCTTCCCGCACAGGATACTGCAAAAATCTCATCCGTTACCATAAATGCCATCGAGATTCGATTCCACAGTGTCGACTTCTCACTTAACTTCTGTCCGATCGCAATTGACATGATCGAATATCTTAAATTAATAATGATCTGTGATAAAACTAATTCCACCAAAGATCCTCCTGCCGTCATCGTTATGATCGCTGCAAACTGTCCTGCAGAAGTTACACAGGTTGCTGAGATCAAAGTAAGTGCCCATACAGGAATTCCCTTGGATGCTCCTGAAATTCCAAATGCAAACGAAACAGCCACATATGCTAGTCCGATTGGAATTCCATCAATTAATCCTCTTCGAAATTCATTGTCTGATTTCATTATCTGCTCCTATAGTTCAAAATAATTCGATTCCTGTAAAAATATAGAAAATTCTCCCAAAAAATCGAGCTTATATATTAGAATACCACATTCTTAGACAGATTGGAAACTATTTTTCATTTTATAAAAGAATTCTTTTCAACTTTTCAGAAATTTCACAACATTCTAAACTCGCAGAAAATATGTTCTCGTTGAAAAACTACACAAAACATATTATAATGGCACTAACGATCGACAATGAATATGAGGGGATATTATATATGAACAAAAAACAAATTTTATGTACTGGATTATCTCTTGCACTTCTTCTATCAAGTGTAGTAACCACACCAGCTTCTATAGCTGCAGGAAAATATTTTAAGATTCAGTATACACATTCTAAGAAAAAAGTCAAAAAGAAAGCCATCAATGCCCGATATAATAATAAGGTTATAAGTACAAAAATCCCAGGATATATTGAAGGTTCTACTTCTATGTATTCCGCATACTGGATCTTCGGTCACTGTTCTTCTCTTGGAACAAAATATTCATATTCAAGTTCAAAAAAAAGAGTTACATTACAGCGAAACTCACAGAAGCTTGTGATGACTTTGAACAGCAAAACGGCTACCTTGAATGGGAAAAAATTCACCATGCCATCTGCGCCTCGAAAGATCCGTTATATCGCAAAAAAGAAAAATTATATCATGGTTCCTGGAGATATCGTTGCAAAAAAACTAGGATTAAATTATTCATGGAACAACCGACTGTTATCCGGAGTGATCTCCAAAGGCAGTACTGCTAAACCTGCTCCTTCCACTCCATCAAGTACAAAGCCTCAGACTTCCAATCCTTCTGGAAGTACAACAAAGATCACTGCATCCGAATCTGATTACTCTATTCGGATTCAAAAACCGGATGGTCTTTCATCGTCTTCTATAAGTTCCAACGATGATTACTGGAATAAGCAGTTACAGATCATCGTTGATGGAGATTACCGCAACTTTTTTAACACAGCTTCCAACCGCACGATCAAAGATTCTTTAACCTATAAAGTTTCTTATTCAAATGGAAAAACTTATATCAATCTGATAACATCAGCGATCAAAGGATTCTCTGTTACTCAGACAGATTCTTATATCTACGTCAAATACGCAGCGCCAAAGGATATGTTCTACAGAGTCATTGTTATTGATGCCGGACATGGTGGAAAAGACAGCGGTGCAACTGGAAACGGTTATATCGAAAAGAACATGACCTTAAATATCGTTCAGAATATCAAAACAAACTTTGACTCTGATCCACTGTATAAGGTTTACTACACCAGACTCTCTGATTGGTATCCAACTCTTACCGAACGCTACGATCTGGCTAACACTGTCAATGCTGACCGCTTTTTAAGTGTACATATCAATTCTGCAGATTCTGCCAGTGCAAAAGGAACTGAAACATTATATAAGGATTACAAAACATATGCCAGTGTCATTCATTCCTCTTCGCTAAACGGCATGGGGTATACAAAAGGGTCTTCCTATGACCGAAGCCTTGTATACCGTCCTGGACTTGCAGTACTTCGAGGAACAAAAATGATGAGTGCCCTTGCCGAGATGGGATTCATCTCTAACAGCACGGAATCTGCAAGAATCGACGCTAGATCTGAAGCGATCGGATCTGCTCTTTACCAGGCGATCTGTAATTCTTTTAATTAATTTTATCTAATAATACCAGACTGTATCTCAGGAAATCCAAAGAGATACAGTCTTTTTATTGCATTAATATTACAAATATGTTACGATTTAATCTATGAGAAAGGGAGATAAACAATGAGATTACAAAAGTTATTTATTACAACACTGTTATCAGTTTCAGTCATTGGTACGGCAATACCTGCAAATGTATCTGCCGCATCCTATGCAACGACAAAACGCACATACACTTTAAAAGTTGCCGGTAAAAAACAGAAAAAGAAAGCTCGCGGTGCAATCTATAATGGTAAGACGATCAAAACAAAAGCACCTGGCTTCTTACGTGGTGATACAACCATGTATTCTGCAAGCTATGTATTCCAGAAGGGATTAGGAGTTTCTTATTCTTACTCTTCTAAAACATGGAAGATCACTTTAAAAAAAGGGTCTAAGACGATCACCATGAAACGTGGCAGCAAATATGCTTATGTCAATGGAAAGAAAACGAAACTTCCAACACCTGCACGCCGTGTATATTCCTATAAACAGAAAAAAAATTACATCTATGTTCCTGGTGAATTCTGTGCAAAACATCTTGGATATTCTTATTCATGGAGCAGTAGTTCTTATGCTGGTACTTTCTCAACAAGTAACAGTAATAAGGCATCATCTTCCGTTACAACGCTTCCAGCAACAAACGGAGAACATTATGTACAACTTGACAAACCAGAAGGCTTATCCGAAAGCGATATCTCAACAACTGACGATTATAATAACTATCGTCTGATCGTGAATATTAAAGGAAACTATTCTTCTTATTATTCCGATGCATCACATCGCAGTGTTGTTGGTGATTCAAGCTTCTATTCTTACTCTGTCGCTTACAGCAATGGCTATACAAAGATATATATCAAGCCTCGAAAAGCTACGATCAAAGGATTCGAAGTAACACAAACAGATTCTTATATCAAAGTTCGCTATGATTCACCAAAAGCAATGTACAAACAGATCGTTGTACTTGATGCAGGACATGGTGGTTCAGACTCTGGAGCAGTTGCCAATGGATATAAAGAAAAAAACATGACCTTGAAGATCGTTCAGGCTGCGAAGTCATACTTTGATGACGATCCAGATATCAAAGTTTACTATACAAGATTATCTGATACATACCCAAGCCTTACTGAGCGTTCTGATCTTGCCAATGAAGTTGGTGCAGACAGATTCTACAGTGTTCATATCAATTCTGCCGGATCTTCTGCTACAGGAACTGAAACCTTATACAATTCCAAAGGATATAAATCTTCTACAGGACTAACAAGTTATAATTGGTCAGCAACCATTCATCCTTATATCCGTTCTGCCACAGGATTTACAAACCGAGGTCTTGTAAACCGTACGGGATTAGCTGTTCTTCGTCATACGAAGACATCTTCTACCCTAACTGAGATTGGATTCATCTCTAACAAGTCTGAAGCAAAGAAAATGAACTCTAATCTTACAAACTATGGAAAAGCTGTCTATAACAGTACAAAAGCATCTTTTAGCAAAAACCCGACTAGGCGATAATAATATTATATAAAATCAGCCAGAAAACCCATGGTCTTTAGACCGTGGGATGAATGGCGTTAGACTACTTTTACTTGCGTCA